>Ga0206983_101_pt1 | contig 57292 bp, 62 predicted proteins | sample Alteio_BWMinCont_15_FD_153306 | JGI IMG/M metagenome (GOLD analysis project Ga0206983, IMG submission 153306) | Enriched cells from forest soil in Barre Woods Harvard Forest LTER site, Petersham, Massachusetts, United States -... | ecosystem: Environmental > Terrestrial > Soil > Temperate forest >... | reverse complement strand
TAGGTGTAATAATGTTCTGCTATCCTTGGTTTTTACTTTAATAACACGTGGGTCTGCGTCATATAATGTTTTTAGGCAATCTAAATGCCCAGCAAACACTGCAAGTATGGCGGCTGTATCTCCATTGCTATTTTTCGCATTTATATCTACTCCTGCAGCGATTAATCTTCTTACTTCATTTTCATCGTGAGCAACGACAGCATCAAACACCGCTGTATAAGAAACAGAGCTCGTAACTGAATCAGCTATTGATGAAGCAGTTGAGGGCTTAGGTATAGGCGCTCCTGTAGATGGCGGTGATGACAAAGGTTGTGCAACAGGAACTGAGGGTTTATATTTTTCCGGTTCAGACAAATGAAAATTAGGATATTTATTTGTTATAAGATCACAAAAGCCACGATCCTCAGGCTTAATTTTTCTTACAGGAACATAAGAAAAATTTATATTTAAGGTTTGAGAAGGTTTTTTACGTAGGTGATAATTATATACACAAGCACAGCACAGAGCTTTCATTGCCGGCATGAATAAATTATCATTTTTAGTCACGTTTAAAAGAGCATTTATTTTTTCTAGAATTTTATCCGCTGTTTCACCAATATTTGTTGGCTTAGATGAAATTAAATCAAATTGACAAATATAAACAAAGATGCGGTAAAGATTTGAATAAAGTGATATAAATGCGCAGTTTTTTGCAATGTAGTCGATATCTGCAAGCGCATTTATGAAATTTTTAGTTTGACAAGTTGCGATAGTATGATCAAGTAAGACTTCTAAATCATCTTCGAGATATTCCGTCGCTTGTATTTTTGTAAGCAACTCTTCTTGAGTGAGTAATGTTACCTGCGATTCAGTTTGTTTTGCATCGGCGAGCATTGCTGTTACCCTATCTCATATTGATATTTTTGATGATATTGTTGGCCATTTTAACCCATAAAAAAGCAAGATTCCTTAAGAAACCTTAAGGTTCGCAATTAAATTAGAGTGATTATGCGGAGAATCAAAAATAAATATTTATTTTACGCATAAGGTTGTAGAAATTCGCCTAAATCATTAGGCTGAAAAACATTGAGGGTGGCGCTGGCTATAGGTAGTTGTGCTTCATCGATAGTACATTCAAAAGAAGCAAGACCATTATTGGCTTGCAATAAACAGCGCACATGGATTTGTAAAATGCTGCCTTCGGCAAAAAAACTGCGACTAGTTTCATAACGGCGTGTGCCGACCAAAAAACCAATTTTTACTGATCCACCTTGTAACAATCTTTTATAACCGGCCCAAGCCGCGATCGCCTGCGCCATATATTCGATTCCGACCCATGCACCCACTCCATTCACAGCTTTGTCATAAAACAAACTCTCTGCAGTAATAATTACCTCGGCGGATAATGTATCTGTCTCGACTGCAATAACACGGTCGAGTAACACCATTTTATTTGTGTGCGGTAGCAGTGTGCGAATTTCAGGTAGCATCTTGTTATTCTCTTGCTAATATTAATGCTGCGTTGGTTCCGCCAAAAGCAAATGAATTGCTTAATGCCCAACGCAATGGACGACCGAGTTTAACACCTGTCGCAACAATATTTAATTTAGCGAGTGCAGGATCAAACATATCATCCCAGCAATGCGGTGGTAACAGGCCTGTTTTATTTTCATCTTGCATGGCTAACCAACATAACCCTGCTTCAATGGCGCTCGCAGCGCCCAGTGCATGGCCGGTAAAAGGTTTGGTAGAACTTACCGGCACTCTATCTCCAAACAAAGCATGAATAACAGCACATTCCATTGCATCATTTTGCAGAGTAGCCGTGCCGTGCAAATTAATATATTCAATTTGCGCAGCAGAAATTTCTGCGCGTGCTAAGGCTTTTTCAATAGCGATGTGCGCACCAGTGCCAGCAGGATCCGGCGCAGAAATATGATGAGCATCAGACGATTCGCCCCAACCGCGTAATGCAACTGTTGCCGGTTGTGAACTCATTAAAAATAATGCAGCGCCTTCGCCGATGTTAATGCCATTGCGATTGACGCTTAATGGATTGCAGCGCGTATCACTCACTGATTCTAAAGCAGAAAATCCTGCCACAGTAAACGCACAGAGTGAATCAACACCGCCGGTTATTACCGCATCACAGACGCCCATTTTTATCAACCGAGCAGCACTGGCCAGCGCTTTTGCACTGGAAGCGCAAGCGCTGGAGTGTGCATAAGCAGGACCACAAATACCTAATGTCATGGCAATCGCGGTAGCGGGAGAACCTAACTCTTGTTGACCGTAATGAAATTGCTTTGGTAATTTGCCTGTTAACGCGTGCAGACGAATGGCTGCTTCGCCTTCGGCAATGCCCGAGGTGCTTGTACCAATGACAACTCCAATACGATGTGCACCAAAGCGTGCAATGGCGGCATCGACAGCTGGGCGTATTTGTGCCAGTGCAGCTAATGCCAGTTGGTTATTGCGACTGCGATCACGCAACGGTAATTCATCGAAAGTGGGTAAAGAAATTTTTTCGGAAATACACCCCAGTGGTAACACGCGACCTGGGGAATAACGATCAGTATAAGTAAGCGTATTGGCTGCGGCATACAATTGTTGTGTAACCTCAGCATGCGTATGGCCAAGAGAACAAATAAGCCCAAGTTGATTGAGATAAAGCATCATAGTTATGAAACAGCAGACTGAATAGTGATTAGGTAATGATACCGCAAATTCGTTAATACGACTTTGCCTACCCAACGTTGTTGGTTGGAATAATCGATAGTCATAATTAATGTTCCATTGAAAAATAATTTACGTTGTAGGCCTTTTTCTTCAATACGCCAACCGAGCGGTAAGGCTTGACGAATGGCATCAGCGGGCCACAGAGTGAGTTCAATATTTTCTAGCACATCTGCACCTTGCACTTGTGCAGGCAAGCGTGGATGCCGCCAAATTTGTAGCGTACTGCCATCATAATGCAATGTCATCACACGTTGACCCAGCATAAGGCCCACTACATCTAATTGTTGCGGATCAATTTGCAGCACTGTATCGAGTTGATCAGTGCGGCCAGGATGTTCCACGGTTAAATGTTGTTGCAGCGTAAGTGTTTGGCCGAATGAGGCCGGAGTAAGTTTTAAACCGATACGCGCTTGCGGTGTTGGTTGTGTTGGCACGTTAGTAGTCGCACAACCTACCAATAATAAAAATAGCAGAGCAGATACATTTTTTATTAGCGTGGTTGATCGCATATCGCCTCCAACACATTTAAACGGCGTTTGCTTGCGCTGACGTAAGGATTTTTTTGATCCCACGCATAACCTGCCAAAATCGAAGCGATCATCAAACGAATTTCTGGTTGTTGGTTTTCATGAAAAATAATTTTTTGAAAACCACCGGCATACCACGCTTCCACAAATGTCCGAAAAGTATCGACGCCTTTTTTTAACGGCACGGCATATTCGTTTTCCCAATCGACATTTTCACCGGCAAATAAACGTTGCAATGCCGCTGCGGCTAAACTCGCTGATTTAAAAGCGATAGTTACGCCAGAGGAAAATACCGGATCTAAAAATTCACCGGCATTGCCGAGTAACGCATAATTATTACCCCACAATGATTTCACATTCGCCGAGTAACCGATGATTTGACGCGCAGGCGTATCCCACTTTGCATTGACTAACAATTGTCGTGTAGAAGGATCTTCATTAATCAGTGTTTGCAAGCGTTCTGTTTCGGTGCCTTGATAACGGGCAAGAAACGAAGTTTCTGCTACCACGCCGAGCGAACAACGACCATTAGCAAATGGAATTAACCAATACCATACATCACAATGTTGGGGATGGATGATGATGCGGATTTTATTGCGATCAAATCCATTGATGGGGATATTATCTTCAATATGGGTAAAGATCGCGCCGCGCACGGGAAAGTTAGATGGTGTTTCTAATTGCAATAAACGCGGTAAAACACGGCCAAAGCCACTGGCATCTAATATAAAACGCGCTTCGATAATATAGTGTTGTCCAGCAGAGTTTTTAACTGTGACACGCGGTTTATTACCATCAACATCAACAGCAATCACTTCATGTTTATAGCGTATGATCGCGCCTTGTTTTTCTGCTTCGTTAGCTAATATTGAATCAAAGTGCGCACGTTGTACTTGATAAGTGGTTCCCCAACCTTTAGAGAATTTATGACGAAAATCAAATTCAGTGTAACGATCGCCTTGCACAAATGCCGCGCCGTTTTTATATTGAAAACCGGCTTCTACCACGGCTTGCAACATACCCGCCTGCTCTAAATATTCCATACTTTGTGGTAATAAACTTTCGCCGATACTAAAGCGTGGAAATTGTTCGCGCTCAACGATGAGCACTTGTCGTCCTTGTTGACGCAACAAAGCAGCTGCTACTGCGCCTGCCGGGCCTGCGCCGATAATGAGAATTTCGCATTGTTCAATGTTCATTGGTTTCTGCTGTTAACAAAAACAGTTATTCTAACATAAAACACGGTGCTATTAACCATACTATACTCATACCAATCAACATGGTTAATCCGAATGCGTGTAATGGTGGCGTTTTGCTTAAGCTCAGCAAGCCAAAAGACAGCAGGGCGCTGACGGCAGATAAACCTACCGCTAACCACGCAAAGCCTTCGTGCCGATCCGCTTGTTCTTGCAGAAAGATACCGTAATCGACCCCAAGGCCTAATATCAGCATAAATGCCAATACGTGAAATAATTGCAGCGGTATTCCAAATAAGCCAAATAAAGCTAAGGTTGCCATACTTGCTACAGCAGGTGGCATTAATACGCGCCAGGCATGACGGCGATAACGCCAATAAAGTAAACCATAAATTGCGGCATAGGCGCATACAATGACCCAACCCATATATTGCCGATAATGGCCGAGGATCGATGAGATATCGCCGATTTTATCTACCCATTGTATACCATTTATTTTATTTGCTGTTTGTTGCAATATTGGCAAATTAGAATAGTTATTTAAACCACGCAGGGCAACGATGCTGGCATATTCATCCCCGACTTTGCCAAGCCATAAATAACGCCATGGTTCGCTGGCCGATGTTTTTAGAAAATCATCAGGTGTTAATAATGTTGTTGCAGCCAGTGTGCGGTTTTTTATGGTAGTGACCCAGGTGTTATCTTCGCCAATTTTAACGGCTAAATCTTGCAGTGGTTGCGTTAAAATTTTTTGTGCTATTAATTTTTGATTTGCTGTCTGTGTTTGCAAGGATGGGATCCAATTGGATATGGCTTGGTAGCCACTAATGATATGTTGCTCAATGAGTGGCTGTAACTGTTTTGCAAGCGCTTCTTCCCGCTGCAAAACTATTTCGGGCGTAGCACCACGCACTAAATAAAATTGCGCTAATGTAGGCGCATCGAGCAATTTGCTGATTTTAATATCGTTATCGATTAATAATTGCGGCGGTTTTTGTAAAGTGCGAATATCATCATTCACTGTTAAGCGTGACCACCCGATCAGAGCAAATACAAAAAATAACAAAATGACAAAAAATGTTATTTTATTTTTTTGCAATAACGGCCAATGCGCACGGCTGGCAGCAAATTGATTAGCAAAGCGCGTGATTGTTAATGTATGCGGTTGTACTAATACTGGAAACCAACAGAGTACTGTTAACCAGGCAAACAGCAAGCCAACGCCGGAAAATAACGCCATTTGTCGTAAAGCGGGGAATGGTGTTAAGGCTAAACCCATATAGCCAACAATCGCAGCTGCGAGGGTAAGATATAAACCAGGCCATAAATATCTTAGCAATTGAGTTGAATCCATTGCTGCGCTTGCTGCTTTATCTTCTCGTAATCGCCCGCACAAAAAATATATTCCATAATCTTGTGCAATACCGATCAAACTAGCGCCAAAGACTAAGGTCAATAAATGAATTTGTCCCAATATCAGCCAGCAAATGGCTAACGCGCCAAGACAACCGACCATGAGTGAGGAAGCAATTAACAAAATCGGTTTTAGCGATCGAAATGTTAACCAGGTTAATAATATTATTCCCAGTAACGATCCTATACCAATGGTTGACATTTCATGACGCGCTTGTTGGCTAGCAATGGCCGCGTGCAATACCACACCGCTTGAGATTATTTCGCTTTGTGGTACGGTTTTTTGTGCTGCTGTTGCTGCGAGCGCTAGTAATGGCATCACCGCAGTTTGTGCTGTCATCGAAAATGCTGATGGGTGCAAATTCATAATGAGTAAAACATATGAGCGATCTTTATCCGCGACAAATAATTTGCCATCGCGAGGTCGCACCGGTGTTTCTTGCGCGCGTGCTTGGCCCCATGTGCTAAATAAACCAAAAGGGTCGTCTTGCCACGCGCCGAGTTTTGGCGCAGCAAAAGGGCTGTATAAATTACGCAGTGCCGTATCAACCCAATAGGATGCTGGTTGTGTATGCAAAGCAATTTGTTGATCGGGCGTTAATAGATTTAAACGACCTTTGGCAAAAGTAGTTAACCAATCATTTTGAATTTTTTCAGTCGCAAAATTGTTAAGGGTTAGTAAATCAGGGCGTGTACTAATGACGGCACTATAAGCATCTGCAGCGCGTACTGCTTGCGTCCAATCGGTTGCGCCAACTAAAACAATAATGCGTTGTTGCGCTGTATCCACCATGTGATCAAACGCTTGTTGCAAAACAGGGTCACGTTGTTCAGCAGGCAATAAAGCAAGAATGTCGGTATTGGGGGTGATGCGTTTATCAAACCATAAATACGCGTTGTATCCCAGCAGCAAAATAACGATCAGTAACCAGATTAATGCGATGAATTTAGATTTACTATTGTTCAAGCAGCACTCGCTCTGCCGTTGTCATGGCAGCATTACCACTTTGCATCGCAGAAAAAAGGATATCAGTGCGATCACCACTGGTTTCTAACATCGTCACTTTTTTAACATGTTGGCTACCTGCTAAGCTAATATTACCGATCGCTTTCGCTAAGGCAGGATCGCGTGCAGTAAGCGCTACTTGCCAACTATTATTTTGCACACTACCGTTAATAGTAAATAATTTATTGAGCTGACTTAAATCACCTGCTAACAAGGAAAATAACACGTTGTTGATCATGCGCACCACTGGCTCTTGATTTGCATCTAAACGCATGGCAACTTTGCCATTTTGTATTTGCACGATGGCATCTGGTGTTAAACGTAGAGTGTTGGGAAACGGTTGCAAGGTTTGCCATAAAATCCCTTTGCCAGCGACTACACAAAAACGACCATTCGAAGCCAATGGTTTTTTAATACCAAGCAATTGTTTGGTTTGGTCAAAGCGCCCGCACAGTACTTGCGGTTTTTCCAGCATAGCTTGGATCTGCGCTACCGGTGCTGCGGCGTAGGCGGGGGCAGCGATCATCATCATTAATATTAAGATGAATGAGTAAATAGTAGTATTTTTACCGGTTTTTTTCATTGAAATGCTTCCTGGTGTAGCTCTTGCAATTATAATGATGCTTCATTTCCCACTTTCTCCAACAATATCGCCGGTGAGACAAAACACATTTCTTGTGTTGCTATATTAATAGCAACTTGCGTGGTACTCGCGCGAGTTAAACGTTTGCCGGTATTGGCATCAGTAATAAGATAATCGATCTTTAGACGATTTTCCCATTCAACCAGAGTGGCACGGATTTTGATATGCTCACCGAATTTTACCGGTGCGATATAGCGTAAATGCAAATCGACTATCGGCCAAATATACCCGGAGGCTTTCATTTGCAAATAATTATAATCGATTTGATCCAACAACGCGCAACGTGCAACTTCCAAATAATTAACATAGCGCCCATGCCAAACCACATCCATTGGGTCTAGATCATAAAATTGAATTTGTAAAGTAACTTCTGCGACTAATTTATTCATACAATTTCCAATGCTGTGCACGAATGCGTTCTAACAACAAGCGCAAATCGGGTTCTAATGCGCGATCTTCTTTAATGGCTGGGATATCTGCAGCTAATGCTGTTTGCATCTTCGCTAAACGCGCACCAGGTAGATCAGCTAACGCAAGTTCAGGTTGTAAAGCAGAACGTAGTTCAACACCTTGGCGCACGGTAATTAATAATGCAGCCACCACTTGTTCAGTTAATTCCAACACCCGTAAACAATCACGCGCTGCAATAGTGCCCATGCTAACTTTATCTTGATTATGACACTCCGTTGAACGAGAAAAAACCGATGCTGGCATGGTTAATTTAAGCGCTTCTGCTGTCCACGCGGATGCGCTGATTTGCAGTGCTTTAAGACCATGATTGATAGTTGCACGCGACCCTGTTGCACCCGATAAATTCGCAGGTAAACCATGATTATAACGATTGTCTACTAGGAGCGCCATTTGTCGATCGAGTAAATCAGCAATGTTGGCGACAAGATTTTTTAGACTATCCATTGCGAATGCAATATGTCCACCGTAAAAATGTCCGCCATGTAACACACGTTCATTTTCGGCATCAATAATGGGATTATCATTCGCGCTGTTAAGTTCATTTTCAATTGATATACGTAGCCAAGGCAGAGCATCAGTTAACACACCAATTACATGCGGCGCACAGCGGATCGAATAACGATCTTGTAAACGTTTTTCATTGCGCTGTGGTTGATCGCATAATAGATCTTGCCCTAGCCAGGCCGCAACTTGTTGCTGGCCCACATGTGGTTTTACTGAAAATAAAACCGTATCAAAATGATGTGCATTACCATCTAAGGCAAATGTGGCCATGGCCGTGATACGTGTAGCGATGCGCGCTAAATATTCAGCGCGTGTATAAGCCATACAGGCTAATGCTGTCATCACCGCCGTGCCGTTCATAATAGCTAGCCCTTCTTTGGGGCGTAGGTGTAATGGTTGCAAACTGGCATCAGCTAACGCTTGTTTAGCAGAAATACGTTTGTTATCGTGCCACACTTCGCGTTCGCCACATAATACTGCAGCTAAATAAGATAATGGGGTGAGATCACCGCTCGCACCAACGGATCCTTCCGATGGCATTAACGGTAATATATCGTGTTGCAGCAATGCAGTGATTTGTTCTAACAATGCGATACTAACTCCAGAATAACCTTTACACAAAGAAACTAACCGCGTGGCAATAATCGCGCGTGTTTGTTGCGGCGTAAAATATTCGCCTAGACCACAACCGTGATAGGTAAAAAGATGACGCGGTAATTCAGCCACTAATTCGGGCGGCACAGTTATTGTGCACGAATCACCGAACCCTGTTGTTACGCCATAAACTGTGCCATCTTCGCGCAACAAGCGATCAAGAAAATCAGCGCCGCGCGTAATAGCAGTGCGAAATAGGGCAGCATTCGATAAAGCAACGTTTACTGATCGTTGTGCGATAGCATTGATATCTTCAATGCTCAGACGACTTTGATCAAATTGAATAGTTTTTGTTGGATGTTTCATATCAAATATTTTTTTGCCAAAAATCATAAAAATTAAACCACTGCAATGGTGCACGCCGACAATGGTATTCTAAACGCGCCGCATATTCGCGTACCAATTCTGCCAATGCTTGGTCACGGTTTTTACGCGCTAATTGAATTACCTCGCGAAACGGCTCAAAATATAATTCCGCCCCATCACGTGTGCGCAGCGAAAACATTAAATAAACCGGGCATTGTAACAGATTTGCTAACACATAAGGCCCGACTGGAAAAGGTGCATTTTGCCCTAAAAATGGGGCAAAAGCCACTCGTGGATTAGGTGCTACTGGAATACGATCACCCGCGATTGCGATATATTCACCTTGCGCAACTTTTTCCATCAATTGCACCGCCGTAGCAGGCGACATTTCAGTGACCTGTAGTAAGTTCAACTGACTGGTAGGGTCGATCTGTGCCAACAGTTTATTAAATGCTTGCGCGTGCTTAGTATGTACTAACACCGTTACTTTTAATCCCTTCGCTTGTTTGACCAACACACGACACAATTCAAGATTGCCTAGATGTGTACAAATAAATAAACCACCACGCCCTTGTGCCAGGTTATTAAGCACATTTCCTTGACCAAAATACTGTGTATTAGCAAAATTAAATAATCCGCTCCATAACAACATTTTATCCAAAATGCTTTCGGCAAAGGCGGCAAAATGACGCATCACGCCGCGCAAGCCAGGTTTAATATTAAGCGTTGGGTCAACGGCATTAAGATGTTGTAAATAATTATTTGAAGCAGCACGTGCTGTAGATTTTGCAATGATATACCCCGTTAATACAGGGTATAAAACGATACGAAAAGGCCAACGTCCGCAGTAGCGAAAAACAAAAAATAAAAACCGCATACCGGTAACAAAAGTGACTTCGTTGATTTGTGCCCAATGTTGGCTAGGTATTTTGCCTTTAAATTTGCGCGCTATTAATTGCGGCGATCGCCATAACATGCCGAAAAAAAGTTTAGCGTGCATCATTGAAATTAACACATTATCTTTTACCACACGAAAATGCGAAACTCCATCGGTGGGATAACCCACGTGGGTAGGAACATTAACTATTTTTAATCCTTGCCAATACAAACGCACTAAGACATCAGAATCAAAATCCATGTGCGCGCCGAGTTTTATTTGTTGTGCTAAAGCAATAAACGACGCTAACGGATAAACACGAAAACCACACATAGAATCTTTGATGTCAAATGATAAGGTGTTGATCCAAACCCACACGTGCGTGAGATAACGCGCATAAAGCCGTAGTTTTGGCACGCTGTCATCATATTGCGGATAACCAACGATTACTGCATTTGGTTCTGCTGTGGCTAGTTCTAAAAAATGGGGAATATCCGCCGCACAATGCTGGCCATCCGCATCGATCTGTAATCCATGGCTGTAACCCAGTTCTGCTGCTTGACGAAAACCAGTTAACACCGCTGCCCCTTTGCCAAAATTTTTTGCATGTCGCAGTAAGGTGATTTTTTGCGGTGTTTTTTCGGCAAGTTGATCGAGCACTTGTGCGCAAGCAGTCGAGCTGCCATCATCAACCAGAATACACGGCAAATCTTGCGCAATAATTGCATTCACCATAGCGCCAATCGCATGTTGGTGATTATAAACCGGAATGACCACGCAAGGGTTGATGGAGTGGGGATTAGTCATCTGTATTCCCCAACAACACCCGTCCACTGGCGTGTTGCCCAGCTTGTGAATAATAACGAAAGGAGAGTGTGGACTTCACAACTATGTATTCTAATTCAAGTGTTATGGTCATGCCGGGTTGAATCACGCGCTGAAATTTTAATACTTGCAGGCCACGAAAATATAGCGGCAGATCAAAACATTGTCGTCCGTAATGAATCGCCCAATCGATTTGTACTACGCCAGGTAAAATAGGGGCATTGGGGAAATGTCCATCGAAATAAAAAAGATTTTGTGGTATGGTCAGTTCAAGAATTGCGGTTTGATCATTTTTCTTAAGCAGTAATTGGTGCGGAAAAATAGGCTGTGAAGTACTTTCAGTATTCAATAGCGCCATTAAATCAGCGCGGGTAGTTTTACCTTGCGCATTAACCGGCAGTGCAGTGAGATAACGCCAACTGCGTGGTAATGCAATACGTTCCACCGAATCAATCAATGTATCGCGTAACAAATGATTGAAAGCCAGTTTACCGATCCCAGTTAATTTTGCGTGGCCATCGGCATTTAACACGACAAAAGCTGCGATACGTTGGCGTTGGTTTTTTTCATCGAGCATTATCACGCGCACGCTTGAAATCAACGGCGATGTGACCAGACAACGTTCGATCGCATCCAGCGAAATACGTTTGCCTTCTAATTTAACAATGCGATCAGTGCGGCCCTGTAGTAAGAAACCATCGCCATATGCAACAACACGATCTGCTGTGCGAAACCAAGCATTATTGGGTAAATGCGGGGATTGTATTTCTAGTGTTCCATCATCATCTGCAATGCGCCAAGCAATATTAGGCATAATGCGCCAACTTGCATTATCACCGGATTTTATATCACACTGGCGCCAAGCAATGCCGCCGGTTTCGGAGCTGCCATAAATTTCGATGGGCGGTTTTCCCAGTAAACGTTCAGTGGCGTGTGCTACCTCTAAGGGCAGTGGTCCACCGGAACAAAACACCGCGCGCGCATGGTTGGCTAACATGGCGAAGGCTGGACTATCAGTAAATCGATTAAGATGCGCTGGGCTGGTAATCAACACACAATCACGCGTGTTCAGTGTAGGGGCTAATTCTTCAGGAAAAACTACACTACGCACATGAAACGCACACCCTGTGGTGAGCGGCCATAAAATTTTAAACAACAATCCATAAATGTGCGCGTGAGATACGGTGGCTAAAATTTCAGTTTTCGCTGAACCAATCATCGAGCCAAATAAATTTTCTAACGTGGTAATTTCAGTGGCTAATTGGTGCAGGCGTTTAGGAATAGCTTGCGCAGCACCGGTACTGCCGGAAGTGTAAATGATTATGCCCACAAAATCAGGCGCGAGCGAGTTATTTTTAGCGATAACAGGATAATCAGTAACCGGAACCAATGGTGACCATTCGGCAGCAAATTCACCGAGAAATCCATCCACTTCTTTTTGCAATGCGCTACACGTTGCGTGCAGAACATCATTCGGTAAATATAATGTTTTACCCGCTAACCAACCACCGAACAACGCGCTGGCGAATTCGAGACTGTCATTAAGATACAATGCAAATTTTTGGCCGGGCGTATTTTCAAGTAACGTGCGCCACGCATGAACGCGTGTTTGAAATTCCGCGTTGCGGATCGGTTGTCCATCGCGCCAGGCAATGATGTGATCTGCTGGTAATAAATTATTTGGTAAGCTGAGCATGTAGTTGACTTCTCTTTATCTTCATCACCCCAATCTTCTCCCCAACCGCCGCTTAAATCGTAGACGCACGAGATATTCAGCGCCAAATAATAAACCGATCAACAAATAAGAAACCACGCCGTTGTAAAGATACCACACTGTGGGGGAGGCCAAAAATACTGTGCCTAATGAGATGCTACCATTGATAATGAAAAATAGGCACCACACTTGTGTTACGCGCCGTGTGTAGATAATGGCGCTCGGCGGCAGGTCAGGTTCGCTGAGGCGCGCAATGCGCTCGATGATAGGTGGCGGTGAGATCAAACTATAACCGAAAACACTTAAAAAAATTGCGCTCACTAATACGGGATACATTTGTAATGGAATGAGTAACCAGGCATGCAAATGCTCATGCACCAACCATATGCAAAGCAAAAGTAATGGTGTCATTGCCATTAATAAATAGCGAAGATTGCGTTTTATTTTGCTTCCTCCGCGAGCAACTGTGCCAGCACATTGACCACATCTTGTACCGTGCGTACCGCTCGAAAAACATCAGGATTTAAACGTTTGCCAGTTATTTGATTCATCTTGACAACTATATCAACGGCATCAATGCTATCGATATCAAGTTCGGTATATAAATTTGATTGGGGTGTAATTTTGGATTTTTCTAATTCAAACATTTCATGCAGCATATCAACGACCCAGATGTAGATTTCGTCTTTGCTCATTTTGTTATTAAGTGTATTCATAATTATGTTGCCTTATGGCTAGCAATCATTGCCGCCAACGATTTTACTGAAGCAAAATGACGACGCGTTTCTTCGGAATTTGCGGATAACGCAATGCCATACCGTTTTTGTAAAGCGACGCCCAATTCCAGCGCATCAATAGAATCTAAACCCAGCCCATCACCGAATAGAGCTGCATTAGTATCAATATCATTAATGGTGGTATCTTCCAATTGCAGCACATCGATAATTACTTGTTTTACTTCGTCTTCAAGTTTTTGCATTGTTGTTTTCTTTCATAAAGTAATCTTGCAAATATTCGGTTAACTGTCGTGCGGCTAATATTTCGCTGCCAGCACGGGTGAGGAATGTTTGCACCTCAATATCTTCTTGCACTTCTATCGTGATCACGGGTTTAGTCGGTGGCACTTGCCACCATTTTTCGCCTCTCACTAAGGTCAGTGGCACCGAGCGAATGACTATAGGTGTCACATTATGTTTACCGCGCACTGCAATATTGGCTGCGCCACGCTTGAATTCCATAATGCCATCGCGGGCTGTCCTTGTTCCTTCTGGAAAAATGATCAAATTGTTGCCGTTGTTCAACGAGGCACTACAATCTTCTATCAGGCCAGGGCCATCATCATTGCAGATGTATCCTGCTGCACGTACCGACCCGCGCGTAAAAGGGTTATGCCAAAGCGCACTTTTAATAATGCAATCTGCTTGTTTTACAAACGCCATCAAAAATACCGTATCAATCAGCGTGGGATGATTGGCTAAAATCAACAGGCCTTTGCGTTCAAGGCGCTCCAAGCCGTGAATATTATAACGCAAAACACCGAGAAAACTCATCAAATCGGCAAATACACGAAAAGCAAAGCGGATGATGCGCCGCGCGTAAATAATACGCAATTGTTGGTTCCAAATCAAAATATTCAGTAGCGGAAACACGATAATGCGAAATAATATTCCGCCTATGCCGAATACTACAAAGCTGATACCAGTGCCTAAAATACGCCAGTAGTGGTTGATGCGCTTAAACATGCCGTGTCCATTGCCAATGTTGGCCATTGCTGGTGCGTTCCAAATTTGTCTCTTCGCGGATAAAAAAGCGCAGGATTTCCAGACCCGCTGGCTCGTTTTCAATCGGCAAAAAGGGTGTGTTTTGCGCCGACCAAGTTAACGAAATCGGATTGTCTCGTGGTGGTTCGATTAGCCAAGCCCAGGCAAATGGTTGCTCGTTGCAGTCTGCAAAGGTACTGAAAATCGCCGGGGGTGGATTATCATAAGCCACTACTAATACGGCAGGTTCGCCATCGGCCAGCAAACCGCAGGCTTCAATAAGCGCATGTTCGATAGTGCTATCTCCGGCAGCTAACGCGAGGCTGTTAGAGTGATCATGGCGTGCGATGGAAAATAAGCCTGCCGTTGCATTGTGTACCGACAAGCTGAATGAGGCGGGGGAAATAGGAATATCGCGCGCAAGATCAGTCAGCAAATCAACCGAACGCCCGCATTCACCGTGGCGCGAGCTGAAAATAGTAGGAATTTGCGTGCGTTGACCCAAGCAGCGATAAGCTACTTCCAGCGCCATTTTACCGGGAACACTGGCACGTCGACGCAGCAACGCAGGCATCGCTTTGACAGCAGGTTCATTATTGCCGGTGATGGCAATTTCATTATTCGGCCAAACACGCCAATCCGCCTCGGTTTCTAAACCAGGGGCCCAGGCCGCATGTGCGATAACGGAAAATTGAATGTTAGATTTTAGTGTCACCCAAGGATTATATACGTATATGTTTTGAGTGTAAATAAATTATGTATTGAGTCTTGCTAAGGTATGAGCATCAATTACCGTACTATTTCCAGTGTGGTGGATAGGTCTTAGCAAAAAATGGCAATTCTTCAATGCGTTTCATCCAGGCTTGCAACTTCTTTCCCACAGCAGGAGTCATCTTTAATTGTGGATTCGTTTTCTCCATGCGCGGTAAAATTGCCAAAATAGGATACAGCGTGTAATCAACAGCAGATAGTTGTTCTAAAAAATATTCACCGTGTTGCATTTTTTCAAAGTTAGCTAATTCAGTAATAATCTTATCCTGTGTTTCAGCGAATGAAGCTTGATCCCATTCTTCTTTAGGTTTTGAAAAAATCTGCCTGCCTACGGATCCTACTAATGACATCAAATAACAATCAATTTCACAAATGGTGCGACGAATTAATGCTCGTTGTTGGACATCGCCAGGGAACAAATTGCCGTGCCCGGCATCTGGATAGCGTTCATTGAGGTATTCGACGATAGCTGAAGATTCATAGAGTGTGAAATCCTCATCTACAATAACGGGCACTTTGCCGCGCGGCGTAATGGCCTGAAATTCAGGTTTGCGTAAATCGCCCGCCTGAAAGGAAAGCATTTTCAATTCATAAGATAACGCTTTGTGTTCTAAAGCTAACCACACACGCCATACAACGGGTGAACCAGATCCTGCGTAAAATTTAATAGTCATATTTTATCTCCGTAAGATTTTATTCTATGTTGGATATTAGCATAGTTTTTTGGCCGCTGCTTGTTGTCAGCGTAAATACTTCAAAAGAAATAACCTTTCGTGGGGTTTGGTTTGCAGGTCAATATGTGGTTCTACCTTAAAACGATATAAATATCCAATCAATCGTCCGAAAAATAACCCCGTGCAAGCCCCCGAAATTATTAGCATAGATAATTCAAAACTCGTTTGGTTGCTAATCTGTGGGTCAACCGCCATTTGATAACCAAAATAATATTTTGTCGCAAAAATAATGACAATTAAAATTAAAGTTGTCCAACTGCCAGGTAATTCGATGAGGAATTTATTTTTATCGACCTTAAATGGCAAGCGGACAACTTGATACACACCAAGTGTAGTGGTCAATATCAAAGCAATACTCCAACTGCTTATACTCAATATATTGATAGTGAAAGTATTAAGCAATGTATGCAGAGAAAACCAAATAAAAAAAGCAGGGATAATAAATAGTCTGCGTAGAACTACAATGCGTGGTTGTGTCGCTTTGATGCCCATCCATAAAAGATAAATGAGTAATACATAAACCCACCAAGGTGTTTGAATAAGCGTTCGCTGAATTGTTTGCATGATTACTGCCTCTGTTAATTAAATAATTTCAAAGATTCTTTACACCAGAGCAGCTCAGCTTTAGCGACTTTAAAGCCATAATCTAAAGCAATAAGCCAATATTTTAAATGGGGTGAATTTTTGTGTGCTGTTGTTAATTTTTTACGTATTTCTTCATAGGTTAAAATTTCTTTTTCAAGGCTTTTTTGATAATGCCTAAGATGATGAATGTTGTCGTTATCAGTAGCATTTTTGCCAAAAAATAACTTTAATAAAAATTCGTTTCTAATCAAGGTCGGTTGCGCTTCTTTTTTTAGCCAGGTATTTAATACTTTTTTGCCTTGAGCAGTAATCGAATATATTTTTTTAACGCGTCGTGTATCCTTCATTAATTCTTCTTTACAGGTCGCTAAACATTCTTGCACGCATTGGATGAGGGCAGGGTAAATTTGCCCTTCACTTTCTGACCAAAAATGGTTGGTGCTGGTTTGGATCATTTTTTTGATCTCATAGCCTGTGAAGGGCGCAATGGCTAACATGCCCAGAACAGTATATTTGGTGCGATTGCGTTTTTCCATAATAGACCTCTTTAAATGTACCTCTTTTAGAGGTATAATGCCAGAAAAAGAATATGGGGTCAAGTCTACGACCTGCGTATTTGGCCATATTTTAGTCAAAAATGTAGATCGTAGACTTGACCCCTATTTCCCTTCCGGAATAAAAATTAATATTCCTGATTTTAGGTTTTACCATTCTCCTAAGCCCCGATGTCATGTAAAAATACAATTATGAATATTCAATCTACGAAATCATCGGAAGAAATTACGTTTAAGCATTTGGCAAAAAGTGATCTTCCATTATTAACCACTTGGTTGAATAAGCCGCATGTAAAAGCCTGGTGGGATGAACATCTGACACCCGATGAAATAAAAGAACAGTATGCCAGCCGTATTGGTGATCAAATAGTGGTTCCTTTTATGGTCTATTTGGATGAAAAACCAATTGGTTTTATCCAATATTACGACGCAGCTAAAGAAGGGGGTGGTTGGTGGCCGGATGAAGTGGAAGGAACAATAGGTATTGATCAATTTATTGGTGAAGAGAATTATATGGGCCGGGGATATGGAACTAAAATTATTGCTGCTTTTGTGAGAAAATTATTTGAAGACCCTGCGGTAAAAAAAATTATCTTGGATGTTTCACCTAAGAATGTTAAAGCAATTCATTGTTACGAGAAAGTGGGTTTTGTTTTTGTAAAGGAAATTGATACCCCCGATGGACATGCTTTGATGATGGAGATAAAAAGAAATACAGAAGTATGAGGTGCCCCTCTTAAAATGGTAACAACCGGCAAGACCTGGAGAATTTAGTTTGGGGGTTTGCTGGATTAGTTAATTTATACGGGATAGAATCACCAGGATTAACTTCTTCATTGGCGATTGCCGATTATGTCGCAAACAAATTGAGGTAATTATGAAAGCTTTTCTTACCAAAAATCACTGGATCGAAACGCTCGAATTACAACCACACCCTGAAGGTGGGTATTATAAAGAAACTTTTCGTTCTAACAGCGTAGTAATAATACCTTCTAAATCAAATAAACCATACAATACCGCTACGGCTATTTATTTTTTACTCGGTAGCGCCAGCAAAGGTGATTTTTCTGCCTGGCATCGATTAAATGATTTAGAAGAAACCTGGTATTATAATTACGGTGATGATTTATCAATTTATTGGATCGATACAACGGGTAATCTAATCACTCATAAATTAGGGATTGGCCCAGGCGCAAGTTTACAAGTGCATATACCTGCGAATGTATGGTTTGCAGCAGCAGTGGCTAATAAGAACCCAGAAGCATATTGTTTAGTCAGTTGTATGGTATATCCTGGTTTTGATTTTGCAGATTTTCAATTGGGTGATAGAAGCGAATTGATAGCTGAATACCCACAGCATAAAGAGATAATTGAGATATTAACCCGAACCGGACAACAAGGAGCAAACGATGAAATCTGAAACTATCAACTATTTTGACGGCAAACAAAAACTCATCGGTGAATTAATTAGTAATAACCAACAAGGCCAGCAACCAGCGATTGTTCTTTACCCTGCGATTGAAGGGCGCGCAAGTTTTGCAATTGAATACGGCAAAAAATTAGTGGAGAAAGGTTACATTGTACTTGTGGCGGATATCTACGGCGATGGTGCAACGGCAGACACTATGGAAGGTGGCTTTAAATTAATAGGCCCATTTTTACAAGATCGCGATCTTGTTAGAAGACGTTCACTGCTGGCTTTTGAAACTTTACTGCAACAAAAAAATGTCAATAAAAATAAAATCGGTGCGATAGGTTTTTGTTTTGGTGGTATGTGTGCATTGGAAGTAGCGCGGGCTGGCGCAAATTTAAATTCCATTGTTACCATGCATGGCATTTTGGCTAAATCTAGTTTAGAAACACATCCGATTAAAGCAAAAATATTAGCGCTCGCCGGATATAAAGATCCACAAGTGCCAGCAGATCAGCAACAACAATTTGCACACGAAATGGAAACTGCTGGTGTCAAAGATTGGTCGTTAGTTCTTTTTGGTGCAGCTAAACATTCTTTTACCGATCCAAAGACGGGAACATTCGATGCGCCTAAAGAAAAAGAAATGGGGCGCGAATATAATAAAATCGCCGCTGATCGATCTTTTCGTTACGCTGTGGATTTTTTTGCGGAGCATTTGTTGGGTTAAATAAAAATTGGTGGATGACGGTATGATTACTATGGCAATCCCGCGCTATCTTTGGTTTTTAGTACTCAGCTATTCGATGGTGATCGTGTTGGCGAATTGGTTTGATCCCCGCTTAGTGCATATTTTTGGCTTGGATACCGATGCCGGTACACTTATTTACCCCCTAACTTTTTTGCTGTCGGATTTAATCACCGAAGTGTATGGTTATAAACAAGCACGGCGTGCGATTTGGTATGGATTTTTATTTAATGCGGTTTTTATTATTTATGGGCAAATAGTTATTCACCTACCCAGCCCCGCTTACCCCACCAATAATCAAATGTATGATCAATTATTGGCAATGAATTTTAGAATCATTATTGCTTCGGCAATCAGCTATTTAATTTCTGAGCCGATGAACTCATTGATCATGGCGAAATTAAAAATAAAAATGTTAGGCAAGCACATGAGCGTGCGTTTTATATTATCGACAGTAGCTGCATCTGGTATTGATAGTGTAATCTTTGGCAGCATTGCTTTTTATGGTACTATGAGTAATGGTAATCTGATCGCATTAATTCTAACCATGTGGCTGATCAAAGTTATTATTGAAGTTCTAGGATTACCAGTTTCTACTTGGCTAGCAAAAAAACTAAAAACCAAAGAACAGTTAGATATTTATGATACTCAAACCAAATTTAATTTATTTAGTTTAGATGCGAGTTATAAAAATACAGATAACCAATTTCATTAATCCTATATCCACTGTATAAAATACAGTATTAAATCTTGATTTAACCAGATACTATATTGACCTATCACATCTATCACGGAGCATTTTATGAAAACGAAAAAACTAGGAAATAGCAGCTTAAACGTATCTGCCATTGGTTTGGGCTGTATGGGTATGTCTGAATTTTATGGCGCTACCGACGATGCAGAATCCATCGCCACATTGCTGCGAGCGATTGAACTGGGCATTAATTTTTTTGATACCGCAGATATGTATGGTTCTGGTGCGAATGAAGAATTACTCGGTAAAGCGCTAAAACCTTATCGCAACAAAATTATCATCGCGACTAAATTTGGTATCATGCGCGATGCTAAAGATGCCAGTGTGCGCGGCATAAGTGGCAAACCGGACTATGTAAAATCCGCTTGTGATGCTAGTTTGAAACGATTAAAGATAGATGTCATTGATCTTTATTATATGCACCGTATTGATCTGAATGTTCCCATTGAAGAAACTGTCGGCGCGATGGCCGATTTAGTTAAAGCTGGTAAGGTGCGTTATCTAGGTTTGTCGGAAGCTAAACCAGAAAGAATTAAGAAAGCCCATGCAGTACATCCGATTACGGCAATTCAAACCGAATATTCACTATGGTCGCGTGATCCTGAACAAAAACTTATTCCGCTGTGTGAAGAATTAAATATTGCGTTAGTGCCGTATAGCCCATTAGGTCGTGGATTTCTAACCAATAAAATCGCTTCGACGGATAATCTTGCAGCTAATGATTGGCGTAGAACACAGCCACGTTTTTCGGGTGATAATTTTGCTAAAAATCATCAATTAGTGGATGAGCTCACCAAAATTGCTGATGCTAAACATTGCACGCCTGCCCAATTAGCGTTGGCTTGGGTCATAGCAAAATCAGCTAAAATAGTACCTATCCCCGGTACTAAACGTAGAAAATATTTAGAAGAAAATGCAGCCGCAGTAAATTTATCATTAGATAAACAAGAAATCGCCGCACTTGATGCACTATTTAAACCCGAAGCGATTGCAGGCACGCGCTATCCCGAAGCAGGCATGAATTTAGTAGATTTATAGGTAACCCATATGAATCACCCTGCTAAAGATAAACGGCCAATGGATTATCAGAAATAAAAGCTTTACCACCTAAAAAAACCGCATTTTTGCAATACTCTTAATATTTCCTTAAGGTTAGGCCTGTATGATAGGGCAGAATTCATTAACCTTTAAATAATATATAGAGTTTTGTTATGCCTAAAATCATACTCCCCCCCGAATTTGACGTCCTTTTTAATGGGTCTAATCAAGAAAATAATAAGGAATTACTAGAAAAATTTAACAAATTTCGTGAAGATAATGAAATTTGTAGCTATACAAATTTATATATTGCACTCAATCATGTTCTACATACTGGAAAGATAGAAAAATTAGATGAGCTCAAGTATCTTGAGCGCGATCTGTGTTTAGCACTCAATAGCAAAGTATTTGCAAATACAGATGACAGATCCAAGTTTACCAGACCATTTTTACATGAGGCAATTCTAAGAGAGAATAAAGTTGCTGTTATCTTGGCATTGGAAGCAAAAATAAATGTGAATATACGAGACAACTTAAATAAAACGGCGTTAATGTTAACAGCAGAAGATGGACAATTAGAATTTACACAACTGCTAGTTACGGCAAATGCAGACCTTAACGCTGTTGACGCAAATGGATTCACGGCATTAGGTTTGGCAGTTCAGGCAGGTAAAGCCAAAGTTGTTGAATACCTGGCGGAGAAAACTTATCAACCATCTGAAGAAAAAACGACATCCGTAGCTGTTTATACACCTAATGCAGACAACACAGCATTATATTTTGCGGCAGCGCATGGGCAACTTGATGGAGTAAAATTTCAGTTAGCAAATCAAGCACATCCTACTAAAACAATGATTGGAAAAGAAAATGCAGGATTATCAGCAATATCTATTGCTGTGCTAAATGGCCATAGTGAGATTGTTAGCGTTCTTTTAGCTGCTTCAAAAGATATTCGTACGTTAATCAATACTCCTATAGTAGAAGGAAGTTTTACAGGCTGGAATTTATTTTGCATGGCATCTGCGGCCGGCCATACTGCGATTGTTAATACTTTCCTTGAATCTAAGGCAGATGTGAATTTTGTAATTAAACCGGAGCGGCAAAGTGGGCATACTCCTTTCAGTATAGCCTGCCATAATGGTCATGCTGCAATAGCACGAGCAATTTTCATAAAATTAAATAAAAATAACTTCAAAATTACTGAAGGCCGATATGCAGGGTTAAATTATGTGCAGTTAGCAGCGATTTTAGATGATCCGTTGGCAGTGGAGGTTATTTTTGAGAATATTATGGATCTAGCATTACGTATTGCCACAATCAATGCTCCAGTTGGTTCTATTAAAGAGGCAAATTCTTTTGCCCACAAATATATCGGGATGACACCATTATTTCTCGCAGCAATGAAAGGGAATGTTGCTGTAGCAACTAAACTTATTGAATGTAAAGCAGATATTAATGTTGCTATGAAATCAGGAATAAACACTGATCTTACAGCGCCTTATATGGCTTTTCATAATGGTAATTATTTGATAATAGATTTATTTGTTAAACATGGGTTACAAATTACAAGTCTTTCAATATTAGAAGTAGTAATAAAATTAAAAGATGCGAGCGCTGCTCTAAATTTTTTGCACTACTTGGTAATTAGAAGCGCTGATAAAAGTATAGATAGTGCGACCCGAATCGAATATCTTAAATATCTTAATAAATCTTTAGCTATTACCACTTTTGCTGCATCAGACGTATGTGAAGACACATTATCACAGGCGGTTGAAACAAATTCCATCACTGTTGTAAAAGTAATTTTAAAAAATCGTATTTTTTCACAAACTAAAATAATTAGTTTGGCGATAATGGCAGCTAATAAAGGTTTCCAAGTTTTAAATGAGTTATTAAATTCCAAAATTGAAACTAGTACTGCAGTTGTACAAGTAACCCCAAAGCCAAAAGAAAAGGCCAGCATAGCCGATACAGAAAAGGAAGATAGAAAAAAAGCTAAGCTACAATTACGGCAACAAAAAGACGCTGAAGATAAGAAGAAAGCCATAGAAAGAAAAAAATCCGAATCATTACATTCACTATTAAAAGAAGTATCGGAATTAATGCGACGTGGTAGTGAGTTTGGTACAGCGCTACAAGCAGAAAAAAATTATGCATTTAAAGTAAATTTAGATAAGCTAAATGAGTTATCAAAAAAACCTGACGTTGATCATGATAAATTAATTGCAGATGCCGTCAAATTAAAAGACGAGATAAATTCTCACATAGCAAACTTGCATCAAGCTAAAAAAAATATCGATAAGAATGAACGAGATAAAATGGATAAATGTAAAGCGATTGATGATTCATTTATAGAAATTGGCAATATTATTCAGTCAATCGATGAGTTTATAAATATTCTGCGAAATGAAAAGTATAAAGAATATAGAACCAAAGAACAAAAGGGGTTAATAGCAGAATATGCTATTGATAAAGGTTGTTTTAGGATAAGGCTGCAAGCACTCAAGTGTGATCGTTGTTCAACCGATTTTTCAGTAGATCTTTTGTTTGCGAGAGCGATGCAACTTAAGACAGATGTATGTGCCTTCAATTTAGAGCTAAAATTGTTCAAAAATGAATTTATCAGATTAGTAGAAGAAGAAAAAAGAAATGAGTTTAAACTTGCAACACCAGCAGAAAAGGTTGTAGCAAGGCCAACTTATACTCGACCAATACAAAAGCGCGCTATTACTCCAGAAGAATCCGAAGATTCAAGCACACCATCATCAACAGGGTCATCTCCATTCCCCCCGGAAGATAATATGTCAACTAGCAGTTCTACTGGCAGTTCTAATTGTACTACACCTACCGAATTTTCAAATCGCCCACCCAGCACACTTAACCCATATGCGCCTAAATATTGCCCAAAAGCCAGTAGTAATGCTATGTCACGAATTAGTTTTTGGGGTGCTACTATAGGTAGTGCACCGATCGTAAATATCCCAGAACCAAAAGAAAATTTTGTTGATGATGATAATTTAACTAAAAGAATACATGGTTTTCATCATGCTTTTGCAGCGCTGGAGGTAGGTTTTAAGAAATGATATAGAATGTATAATATTAAGATTAAACCACAATAAATAATCGGCATAATGATTGCGGCATGTTTGGTCATTAAACCCGCCAACAGTACGCAAACAACGCAAAAGCCCATGTTAAGAAAATTCATCATTGCTGATGCATTTGATTTGTCAGTGGCTTGACTAGTCGCAAGCCCTGATGCATTAGCAAAAATCACGGATAAACCAACGTAACTCACAGCCATCGGCAAAAATAATGTATAGGGGTTTATCCAATGCACTAAAAATGCTCCTAACATGAGTAGTGCACCTAAACAACTGATAATAATGCCGACTATAATCGCTTTTAATGGCAATACAGAACGAGCTAAGTGTGCCGCGAGGAATGAACCTGCAATCATGCCTAGTGGTGGCAATAAATTAAATAAACCATAATGTGCTGGGTCCATTTGCAATAAATTCATTGCAATAAAAGGCGCTAACGCAGCAAACAAATAAATAAAAGTAGAGGCACAACCTACCATAACTGCGCAAAGTACTAACTGACTATTTTTTATTTGTAAATAATAATTTTTAATTAAACTAGATAAATATAAAGCAGTATGATCAAGTTTCTTGCTGGTTTCTGGTAAACGCATACACAAAAATAAAAGTAAAACACCATACAGCGCCAGAAAATAAAAACAACTTTGCCAATTGAGTAATTCAACGAGATAACCGCCTATGGTAATACCAAGCCCGGGGGTAATCGCAAACGCCAATAATAATCGGGAAATAATATGCGTTGCTTGATCTTGGGGGTAAGAATCAGCAATTATAGTGAATGTCATTTTTAAGCCTACGCTGGCGCCTAATGCCATCAACAAGCGAGCAACTACCAATAAGTCGAATGAATGTAACGGGGCAGCAAAACTGCAAAGCAGCGCGCTGATAATTTCTAAACCAATCGCGTAATAAAGCGTAGGTTTGCGGCCGAAACGATTTGTCAAAGGGCCATAAAGCAATTGCCCAACGGCATAACCAATTAAAAATAGCGTGATCGTTAACTGGGCGCTGGCCATGTTTACTTGAAAATAATGGGCAATCATCGGCAAACCTGGGGTGAATAAAGTCGCCCCTACCGAGCCGAAGGATACCAAAAGTAATAATGTTAGAAACTGCGGTTGTTGTGTTGACATGATATTGACTCGCATTAAATTAGGTAGGTCGGTTCAAGGAGCGTTAGCGACGGAACCGACATAAAGAAGTTTATTATCAACGGTTAGTTCAATAGACAAAATACCGTTTTCGGTTAATAATCATTAACTAATTTGCAAGAATATCTGTTTGTGTCATTGCGAGGAGCGAAGCGACGTGGCAATCTTCAAGTTCTAAGATTGCCACGGCAGTTCTGAAACCCACAGAACTGCCTCGCAATGACACATGATGAGATTAAAAAAGGTTATAGATGAGCAAACTCGAACGCCTAGCCACATTTATTCAGGTAGTTGATGAAAATAGTTTTGCTGCCGCCGCACGCAAACAAGGCATTTCCGCTGCGGCCATCAGCAAACAAATTGCCGCGCTGGAAACTGAACTCGGTGTGCAACTTATCCAACGCAGCACACGCCACTTAGCATTAACCGAAACCGGCCAGCAATATTATTTGCACTGTAAAAAAACTCTCAATGATTTAACTGAAGCGGAATCGTTAATCGCCCAAACACATACTGAACCGAGTGGCATATTGCATATCACCAGCAGTCGCTATTTTGCTGCGCAATATGTTATTCCGCATTTAGCAGAATTCATGAATAAATATCCTAAGCTCACGATTAAACTCGAATTGGCGGAGCGTTTTCCGGATTTAGCACAGGAAAATATCGATATATTATTCGGAGTTTCCATGGAAGGTCCAACAGAATTAGTGCGGCGTCGCGTCGCCAGCACACGTTATATATTATGTGCTTCACCAAAATATTTAAAAAAATATGGCACACCAAAAACACCGGATGAATTAATTCATCATCGTTATATTACACACAATATGCGTGCACCGGCGAATATTTTAATTTTCAAGAATAATAAAGAAATTCAACTGGAACCGGTATTATGGCTAAACGACTCGCGCGCCATGCTTAACTGTGCGTTACAAGGAATCGGCATTGTTAAATTACATGAATATGTGGTACGCACAGCCTTAGCAAAAAAACAACTCATTGAAGTTTTTCCTAAATACCACGAAGGGGAATTGCCGATTTATCTTTATTATCAACAAGCACGCTATTTACAGCCTAAAATAAGGTATTTTATCGATTTTTGTTTGACAAAGATTAAAGAGTAGTTTAAAATGGTTTTAGATAGATTTTTTAACACAGCAAAACTCATGAAACACTATAGCCAATATAACAATTCAGCAAACTCCACAGCGCCCGCTGTGCAGTTGAATTGCGGCTATTTTTTTCTTATTTCCCTCTCGCTTCGACTCCTTGTGCTCTAAGCACAAATAACACACACGCCTGGCGAGGTTTCACGCAACATTTTAATTTTTAAACAACACAAATAGATTTCTATTTGTTACTACAACATTTTATCCAATTTTTATTGGGGAGGTTAGTATCATGGGATCAGGCGGATTAGGTGGGTCACCGAATATATATTGGTTATAGTGGCGGCAGAGAAAGAACACCACAAGAACAAATGGTCGAAGAAATTCGACACTTTTGTAGTTGGTTCAAACAATCTGTCATTAAAATAGAAGTCGTTATAAAAGCCGTTGCAGAAATCGAAAAATTGCAGCAAAGATTCTTGAAATCGCAAAGGAGACATGAATATGATGCGCCTGAGTCACAAGAGCTATTAGATAGTACGAGGTCTACTGTTAAAATCATTTTAAATAATGTATTTAAAATGACTGTGAAAATGGCAGAGATTCAACCTGAAAAAATGGCAACCGTTAGGCCGATCCAAACCAGATCGATACATACAAGGCCTGGAAAAAGATCAAATCATATGCAAGGAATTGAATTGGTTGATTTTTGCATTCGTCAATCGCCACCGATATCTCACGAAGAGAAAATGGAAGAAAGATTGCCGACCATTACAGGAATTAATAGTAGAGTCGCCAAAGATATTATGAAGATAATTTTTACCTTTTTTGATTACCGAAGTATTGCGCGTTCTTTACAGGTGTGTCTTCTTCTGGAAAGCAACCATTATGAGCACACAAGTTGCGTTAGAAAAGCGGTTTAACTTTGATTTTATTTTTTTATCTGATTACCAATTAATCATCAATATAAAATCGTTAAACTATTTCCCTACCCAAAAAATATTTTACGACGTAATTACCGAACTGGTAAACGGAACAAAAAAACATCAAGATAAACGAAATGCTTTACGACCACAACTTACAACTCGTTTAGAAGCAGCAGCGAAAGACGAAAAGGAAAAAGCAAGAGAAATTGTTTCTTACTTTTTCAGGCGTCCTGCACAAGAAAGAAATGAGATTCATATCGAAGAAAAGGAAACATCTGCAGATAAAATAGTAGACACTATTTTAAGCTATGCGTATGAACCCACCGTGAGTAATCGAATGTAAGTAAGCTAAGATGAAGGGGAAATTTGGTGCCACGTCTGGAATAAAGAATAAAGGCTAGCAGTATTTTCTTATTCTTTATTCCAGACGTGGCACCGGCCTCCAGATGTGACCCCATCATTTTACCGCCGTCATAACTTTATAGCCCGGTATGACGTCGGATATTATTTTTACTTCGGCAAAACCCGCATCTTGCAAAATTTTAGTCATGTCGATTACCGTGCGCACTTCGCCATAAAGAGAAGCAGAAAAATTCTTGACGCAATTTGCTAAGTTTTCTTTATCATTTGCTATAGCATACGTTAACAGAATTGCGCCTTTTTTCATGGCTTTCTTTACAGCAGGTAGCCCGGCAATTAATGCTTTAGCAGGTATAAAACCTTGCGCAATCCAAACCACATCAAATAAATGGATGTCTTGCAGTGCTTCTACGCCAATCTTGCGTAATTCAATGCGGTTACTATAGCTTGAATGCGTAATATTTTTTTGTGCCAGCTGATGTGGTTTGTTGGCGGGTTCAAGCGCAACACAACGTAATTGCGGATAAATTTCACATAGCTTTAAAGTGATTTTAGCAACACCGGCACCTACATCTAAAAATATCGCCTCAGGCGCCATTAATGCTTTCTGAACGTCGCTTCCTGGTGGGATAAAATCAGTAGCCACTAATTCAGATAATTGGCCTTGGGCTTGCAGGATGATATCATCTTCAAATTGCCAACCCACTTGCATTCGTTTCGCGCGGGCGGTTAAAATTAAATCGTTAATTTTGCCAAAGGTTACTTGCTGCTGAGCAATTATTTTGTCCATCCCTTGAGTCTCTATCACGGCAAAAAAATCAGAGGATAATTCATAAGACGGGCCGTGTTGGATTACAAAACCTGTTTTATGAAAAATTTTGAGCATCTGTTCTAAAATACCGGATGGTATGGCTGTAATTTTGGCAAGGTCAGGAATTTCAATTCTATTTTTTAAAGCAGCAAAACCACCTGATTCCGCCATTATAGTAAACGCCGAGAAAATCCAAACAGAATCTGATAATAACTGCAGGGTTTCTTGTGTTTTTTCTGATAAAGTGAGTGTCATAAGTTGTTCTCTAGATTAAGAAGATGCCGTTCTTTGGCTTGCTGGGCATAATTGTAACATGTACAATTGTCGTCATAAATAGCTGATTAGTATTCAGAGGAGACTGCCATGTTAAAACCCACCCGCCGCGTCATTTCCGGCGTAGACAAAAACCAGCAATCGACAATTATTGCCGATGAAAAAGTTGCTACGCTCACACCTTATGAAATATTTCCTTGCTTCCAACTGCAAAATTTATTTTATACGGAAAATAATCCACAATCGTTACAAACGCGGCATGAGGATAAACCTTATGATATAAATTTACCGCAGGGCGCATTTCGTTTTATGACCATAAGAATGCCAACAATTGATGAAATGGCTAAAGAAATGCGTGCTGCGGGGCAAGAAGTTCCTACCGATTGGACTAAATTTAATTTGCATAGCACCGATTCTGCTGATTATATTTATATTTTATCAGGCGAAATTAATTATGTGGTGGGTGACAAAACCACCCAATTAAAACAAGGCGACTTTTTAGCGCAGATTGGTCCAGAACATACTTGGGTCAATGATGGCAACGCGCCTTGTATGGTTTTATGCATTATGATTGGTGTCAAACCAAAACGCCCTATGGGTCTGATGAGAGGGAAGATTCATATTGGTGAAGATTTCAATGAGCCGTTGCCACCTGATGTCCTTGCTGCCTTTGAGGGGAAATAGGTATTTCCCAAGCTACTATCACATTATCCGCGCCGTGACCTTGACTTCATATTTTATGAAGCATAAAATATGAAGCATAAAATATGAAGGGGGGTGTATATGAGGGCCGAAATTTTTCCGCAGGGGTTGGCTTTAGGGCAGAATTTTTGTAACCGTGTGGTCGAGCAAGAACATCTTTTGCAAAATATTCAGGATGCACGTGCTACCCTATTAATGTCACCACGGCGGTATGGTAAAACCAGTTTGGTAACCCATATTATTAATAAATTAAATATACCGTTTGCTGGCATAGATTTATATTCGGAACTTGATGAAGCTGAAATACAAAATAGTATTTTGACCGGTATAGGAAAATTAGTTTACTCAGTTGAATCTACAACGACTAAAGCAGTTAAATTAGCGACCGAATTTTTTTCAGGGTTAAATGTTAGTTTTCGATACCAGGGTGCTGAGATTGAACTTGAACTAAATAAATCTAAGCAATCCTCTGCCAAAACCATATTATCTGTTTTAAAAAAACTTGATGAACTTTTAATAAAGAAGAAAAAAAAAGCCATATTATTTTTTGACGAATTTCAACGCGTTGCAGAAATATCTACATCAGGAACAATAGAAGGGTCTATACGACATATTGCTCAGCAATCTAAAAACATTGCTTTTGTATTTTCGGGAAGTAACAGACGTCTTTTAGAAAGCATGTTTTATGATAGCAAAAAACCGCTTTATAAATTATGTGACAGAATTAATTTAGACAGAATTAGTAAAGTTGATTACGAGCCATTTATACAAAACTTGGCAAAGACGAAGTGGAATAAAATATTAGATCAAGGAACACTTGATGCTATATTTAATTTTACTGAATGTCATCCTTATTATGTAAATGTATTGTGTCATAAGTTATGGCTTTTTAAAGAATTTCCAACGGAAGAAATTGTTTCATTAACATGGCATAAATATGTTGTAGAAGAAAAATCTAATATTCTCTCTGAAATTGATTTATTGAGTAAAAATCAAGCTAAATTATTGATTGCTATAGCAAAATATGGCGATGAAATGCAACCGATGAGTAAAGAATTTCTTAGTTTAACGGCTTTTTCATTGTCGAGTGCTTCGCAAGCTGTTGATATTTTATGTAAAAAAGATTATTTATATCTGAATGATAAAAAACAATATCGCATAGTTGATCCATTAATAAAATCCCTTTTCCAAAAATAGGATAATCTATTTATTATCAAGTGAGTGCGTGAAAATTAAACGAGGATGACAAATGATGAAAGAATTCAAAACCTTAATAATCGATCATATCAATGAATTTGTGCTGCGTATAACTTTAAATCGCCCAGAAGCGATGAATGCGATCAATTCACTAATGATGCAAGAGTTACAACAGTTTTGGGAAGAAATTAATCAAAGTAAATCGACCATTCGTTGCATTATTTTAACTGGTAATGGTAAAGCGTTCTGTGCGGGGGCAGATTTAAAAGAACGCAAAGATATTGATTTGGCCACTTGGCGTAAGCAACGCAGCGCGTTAGAAAAAGCGATGTTAGCGATGACAGAATGTCCTTATCCAATTATTGCTGCAGTAAATGGAGCTGCATTCGGTGGTGGATTAGAATTGGTGTTAGCAGCTGATTTTATCTATGCCGCAAATAACGTTACATTTGCGCAGTCAGAAACCAAATGGGGTTTAATCCCCGGTGCCATGGGTACGCAAAATTTACCCCGCGCCTGCGGTATGCGTCGTGCTAAAGAATTATGTTTTACGGCGGAACAATTTAGCGCGGAACAAGCTACGCAATGGGGCATTGTTAATAAATTATGTACGGAAGAAAATTTAATGAATGAAGTAACTAACACTGCACTTAAAATTGCCGCTAATGCGCCGCTGGCAGTGCAGCAAGCTAAAAAAGCAATGACTATTGCTGATCATACGGATATTAAAAAAGGTTTTGCCTACGAAGTAAAAATTTATAATGAGTTACTGCCCAGCAAAGATCGTGAAGAAGGCATAAAGGCTTTTAATGAGAAACGAGACGCGAAGTTTAAGGGCGAATAATCTAGATTTTTACCACCTGATCCGTCGGCGTCATCTTCTTCGCTGATTGCAGTGCAAAGTAAAAAATACCGCCGCTAAATAAAGCGATTACAAAAAAATCAACACCAAATTTAATGACATTTATGCCGTGACCAAACGAACCTAAATAAGAAATAACTCCGACACCAATAAAATAAGGTATTAACCAGATTGATTTTTTCCACTGCACATCAATGCCCTGATTTTTTAATTTGAAATAGCGATAAACAAATACTAATAGGCCAACGCCTAAGGCCATCATCAAGCGTGAAACAGTATGCCAGCCAGTCCAAAAGATCAGTAAATTACAAATATAAAAAGCGATAAACGCAATCACATCGACATACGGTAACAGAAAAGGCCGAATTTGATTGGGGTAAGTGCGGCGCAAGGTGATCAAAGCAATTGGGCCGATGCTATAAGCAATAACAAAGCAAGAAATAATAAACGTCACCATGCTTTGCCAACCGGGGAAAGGTAAAAACAAAAATAATCCCACAATATAATTTACGGCAATGGCGCTGGCGGGAATACCATTTTTATTCAATTGTTTAAAGAATTTTGGAAAAAAACCAATTTCGCTTAGCGCATAATTAACGCGTGCTGTGGAAGCGGTATAAATGAATCCGGTGCCAAAAGGTGAAATGACTGCATCACCATAAATGATGATGACTAACCATATGGCGCCTAAGGCCGTTAAAATTCCGGCAAAAGGCCCACTGTCACCAGCAAAATTTAAATTGTGCCAACCCTGTGTGAGATATTCTGGTTTTAACGCACCCACAAATGCTAACTGCAATAACACATATAGAAAAATACAAAATACTAACGCACCAATAATGGCGAAAGGTATCGCGCGTTGCGGATTTTTAGCTTCACCGGCTAATTGAATCGCAGTGCTATAACCGATAAAGGAAAAGATGACACCACCCAATGGCAATGCTGAAAAAACACCTTGCCAACCGTAAGGGAAAAATCCACCGGCCGCTTCTAAATTACTGGGATGAAAATCGAGTAATAATAGTGTGACCAGTGTTATGGCAGGAACAATTAATTTTATCGATACGATTGCTGTTCCCGCGCGACTAAAAAATTTAGCGCCTTGAATATTGAGTATACACATCACTAGCATCACGATGGCAGATGCTACTACGCCGCCGCCCGTTAACACGGTTGTGCCAGCAACTTTGTGTACTAACGCAGGGAAATAATTCGCGGTGTATTGAATTAACGCTAATGTTTCGACCGGCGCAACCACCACGCTAGAAAGCCAGACCATCCAGCCCACAGTAAAGCTCATCATCGGGCCGTGACTAAATTCAGCAAAGCGTACCATACCGCCTGCGATTGGGAATGCAGTGGCTAATTCGGCAAAGGTCAAAGCGATGCTGATCATCAACAAGCCGCCAATCATCCACGATAAAATAGCTGCCGGGCCTGCGACTTGCGCGGCATATAACGGGCCAAATAACCAGCCCGAACCCACGATACCGCCCAAAGCGGAAAACAATAAGGCAATTGAGCCAATAGAACGTTGAAATTTCATGATCTCTCCTTGCCAGTAAATATACTGTGATTTTACTGGATAAGCTATACTCTTCACGTTTGAATCTATAGAATTAACCTAATATTGATCTTAAATCGAGGGGCGGAATATGCAACTTAAATATGCTAGTCTCAAAGAAAGCTCAGCCAAACTTAAATTCAGACACCAAGCTTTTATTAATGGCAAATATGTTAATGCCCGTTCGGGCGAAACATTTGACTGCATTAACCCTGCTACGGGTAAGGTGCTCACCAAAGTGACATCGTGCGATCACGAAGATGTGAATTTAGCCGTCAAAGCCGCACGCAAAGCATTCGAATCCGGCGTTTGGTCACAACGATCACCCAATGAACGTAAAAACGTTTTATTAAAATTTGCCGACCTTATCGAACAGCATCAATATGAATTAGCATTGTTAGAAACGTTAGATATGGGCAAACCGATCCGCGATAGTTATGAAAGCGATGTGCCGGGTGCGGCTAAATGTGTGCGTTGGCATGCCGAAGCAATCGATAAAATTTATGGGCAGATAGCACCTACTGCGCCCAATGTAGTTGCCATGATTACGCGCGAACCGTTGGGGGTGATTGGTGCTGTCACACCCTGGAATTATCCGTTGTATTTAGCGTGTGCAAAAATAGCACCGGCATTAGCAACGGGCAATTCCATCGTCATTAAACCCGCAGAACAATCTCCTCTTACAACTATTTATGTGGCACAACTCGCGCAAGAAGCCGGTGTACCCGATGGTGTATTAAATGTGTTGCCCGGTTTTGGCGAAACAGCGGGGCAAGCATTAGGTTTGCATCCCGATGTTGATGCCGTGAGTTTTACGGGTTCAACTGAAGTGGGTAAATTATTTTTGCGTTACAGCGCCGAATCAAATATGAAACGGATTTTTTTAGAATGCGGCGGAAAATCACCCAACATTGTTTTGGCTGATTACAGTAATTTAGATAAAGCCGCGCAATCTTCTATTGCGGGTGTTTTTTCCAATCAAGGGCAAATCTGTTGTGCACCCACACGTTTGTTGGTGCAAGAAAATATTCGTGAAGAATTTGTTGATAAACTGATTAAGCACAGCAAAGATTTTCAACCTAAAGATCCGCTCGATCCTAAAACGATTATGGGCGCAGTGGTGAGTGAAACACAAATGGATCGTATTTTAACCTATGTTAAATCGGGTGAATCCAGTGGTGCTAATTTGGTATTAGGCGGTGCGCAAGCGCGAAAAAATAGCGGTGGTTATTTTATGGAGGCGACTATTTTTGATAATGTAAAAAATAATATGAAAATTGCGCGCGAAGAAATTTTTGGCCCAGTGTTGTCAGTGCTACCATTTAAAACCATGGAAGAAGCTATAAAAATCGCTAACGATACACATTACGGTTTAGCGGCATCAGTATGGACCAGCGATATTAATAAAGCCCATAAAATTGCCAAGGCATTACGCGCGGGCGTTGTTTCGGTGAACACCGTTGACACCGGCGATATCACCGTGACTTTTGGTGGTTACAAGCAATCGGGCATTGGCCGCGAAGGTTCCTTATTAGGGCTAGAAAATTATACCGAAGTAAAAACCACCTGGATTGAGTTAAGTTAAGGATAAATTATTGACAAACATTCTTCAATAGGTTAAACTAGTCTTGTATCTAATTATTAGCAACTGTTTAATCAGTTAAAATCATGCAAAACAATAGCCAACATAACAATTCTTTGAACTCCACAGCGCCAGCTGTGCAGTTGAATTGCGGCTATTTTTCTAATACCGTCCGCATTATTTCCATTCAAATTATTGTGCTTTAAGCACAATACATACACACGCCTGGCGAGGTTTTACGCAAACAATTTAATTTAGTCTCCTAGTAAAAAACTTCTGTAGTTGCGTCGTTTTTGCCTGGAGAAAATCAATCACATTAATTTAAATATTCTATATATTGGGAGGTTTTTATGTTAGGTTATCATCCTACAGGTAGTCAAGGTGCTACATGGAAAATGCCAGATTGTCCGCAGCGCGATGAAGCAACGCAGAGTAACGATAAGGTTTATCGTGCAGAAGGGTTGAAACAAGAACTTGATGCATGGAAAACTAAAAAAGATGCAACGCATGCTAAAACGAATGAAGAATTATTAGGGTTTGTAAAAGTTGCTTTCGATAAATATTCAGGTGATTATTCAGATAGAGATAAGTACAAACAGGAACTTTTTGCAATCGTTGATCTTCATAATAATGCTGCTAACGAGGTTTCAAATAAACCTCAAGATGAAAAAAGTGGTCAAAAAAATGCAGTGTCAGTACTCTATGAAAATGTTGATCAAACAATAGAAGTACCATTACCCAAGCAGTTAGTTCATAGGAAGCAAGTACAATTATTGAGTCCACAAGATAAATTAGAGGCAGCTAAAATTAGATTACTAACAAAGCTCGAAGAAGGAGTACAGCGGTTTGGATCTGGCGAATTTGGTAAAGTCCTTGTTTATTATTATCATTGTTTAAACAAAGAGGATGAAAACGAAATGGTGTTGAAACCACGTTCATCTGCACCAACAAATCTTGTTACGTAAAAGTTGGAACGCCTATCTTTAAAAAGGAAAAAGAATAGCGGCAAGCTAATGAATAGGAAAGCCAGGTTTCATTGTAAGTCAGGTAGGCAATGCAGTTGCCTACCTGACTTACAATGTACAATACTGACCTGTTTTTTAATAGTCACAGAGCCGATGACAGTCGCATTATAAGCAATATAGCAATCAGCATCTTCGATGAGTGGTTTTCTTGAGTTTAGGGTAAAGAGCATTTTTGTCTCCTATTCCAGCGCAGTTATTGGATCACTTCATGGTTTTTTTTAATTTCTTGTCGAAACGGATCAGGGATAAGTGCCCAATCCATTACATCAACCAGGATAGGTAGATTACTTTCAGACAATTCGGATCGTAGCAAAGCAATATTTTCTTGCGGTAGAGTGGAATTTTGCGGATTAATAATGACTAAATCCAGATCACTGCCTTCATGAGCTTTGCCATTCACGCGACTACCATAGGCCCAAACAATCATGCCAGGAACATAAGTTGCTAAAATTTTACGAATGATAGTTAAATCTTCAGGATTGAGGTCAAGCATTCTCAACCCCTAATTTTTTTTGTAATGTTTGTTGAAGTGAAGCAACGTCAATTAGAAATTGTGGTAAGAGTTTAAGGGTAAGTTCGGCGAATGCTTTGCCATAATCATGTGCGGTATTATTACGATTATCACGATAAGCAAACCAACGTTTTACTGCTTTTGCATCTAAAAGCCCGTGTTTTGCAGCATGTCGTAATACTTCTTTGTAGGTTAATTCATCTATTTCACGTGGGTTGGCGCTATAATTTTTAAGTACTTTACGTAGAAGTTTGCCTGAGGTTTCGAGGGACAGCTCAAGTCCTTTAATAGCTGCGTTACGAAACACATCGTGTTCAATACTGTCGGGGGTCACAGTGTTTAGATGATCCAATGAAGCTTCGAGTGTTTTTATGCATTGAGAAAAATGATCGGTATTCAGCGTCATTATTGTAATCCCTTTAATATTTAAAATATTTTGATTGTACCCTAATAGGCAAATGTCGACTACCCACTTGAGTTTTTCAAAAATCCTGATATTATCAAAAACATAGAAACAAAACCATTTAATACATTGTTTTGCGGCGATGGATATTTCTATACCCCAATTAATGCAATATTACATTTATAATAATTTAGGATAAACATGAAAATAAAACTACTGAAACCTCTCACTTTGTTGTTTTTGCTCTATGTCTGTACGGCAGGCAATGCCGCCATCTCTAAAGAAATTGCCAGCTATTTTGGTAATAGCCATGAAGAGGATGAATTAGCTCTGCCCATTTGGTTAACGCTAGCGACATTGTTTTTTTCGGCAATGAATGCACTGCCATTTACCTTAGCAATGGTTGATCCAAACGCGCGTGCTGAGATTACTGTTGAAGAGGAACAACCAGCGCAAGAAGAAACTGCAACAGCTACACCCCATTGCAATAGAATAAAATCTTTGGGACGACCTATCATCATTAGCGTTCCACCCGCATTGCTAGCAATGGCAGGTAGCCTTGGTTTATTTAATGCAAAAATCGATACAGATCTTGGCCAATTAATTTTAGCGTGTATTGCAGGAATAGCAGCTGCTTGGGGTTACAATCGCTTATTGAGCACTGATGTAGATGCTAAAGACCGTTGTATTGATCTTTATCGTCGCTTACCCGCCAATAAAAAGTGTTCAAAATCATTAGTGGCTGCAAGTGTTATTTTAGGTACTTTATCAGAAAATTATTTGACGATTGATATTTTTCTTAAAACTGCTGGAAAAATGAATAGTATTATTAAAATGGCGCTTATCGCTGTTATTGTATTATTAAGTACAGGTTTTGTTTGTAACACGGAAATACGTTCTATCTTGCTACAAGAGTTTAATCAAACCGCACATGCAGGCCAAAGGTCATTAACGGGATATTTGATGATTATGCCGGCCATTATTTCTGGTTTATTTGCGAGCGTAGGGATGGCAAAAATTGCCAAGTTAATTTTACCTGAACTTTCTCTGGCAGAGCGTGCGATTGTTTTTGCAGTAGCTGTCGTATTAACCATAATTCCTAATGGTAAAGGATATTATCATACAACGTTACCCGCCACAGAAAATGCTGTTAAACAAGCAGCTAGAGCTTATAGAAATTATAAAGCCACGTTTTTCGCAAAGAACAACCTCGAAGCGGTAAATCTGTTGAAGTCTGAACAAACGAGCACGGCGCAAGAATACAGCGGTGCTAATACCAACATAATAACTACAGTTCCCAATCGGCTTGCCTGAGGTCGCAGATCTGCGTTAAAATGGGGGATGATGAACGAAACAGCAAAAACCCCCCTCAGTCTGGAAATCAAGGCATCCGCGTTGGTGGCGTTGTCGGCTATCCTCTATGGGTGTCTGAGCTGTTTGGGCATAAAAATCATTGACCAACATTTTTCAGTGCCGACGATGCTATTTTGGCGATTTTCTATCGCCACCCTATGGATGCTGGGTTGGATTATCCTCAGCCAAAATAAAAGCTTATTGGCGGTATGCAAAAATCACCGCCTGATGCTGGGCTTATCACTCGCCGTAATATTCTATAGTGTAGCCAGCGCACTCTACTTTCTAGCCTGTGAATTGGTGGGCACTGGTTTGGCGATGATCATCTTTTTCACCTTCCCGATATTTGTCGTCATACTTAGCTGGCTAGTCGAAAAAAAACCAATTACCAAATATACCATGATGGTCTTAGCGGCAATCGTATTCGGTTTAATATTATTAAAAGGTGGCGGCGCAGTTAATCTCAGTAAATTAGGAATCGTCTATGCCATTTCTGCCGCTTTTTTCTTTGGCACTTATGTATATGGCAGCAAATATCTGATTAAAAATATTCCTTCGGCCAGCATTACCATATTAGTTTGTTTGGGCTGCGCGATTTTATTTTTTTTAATTGCGACTGCCGATCATTCTTTTGCTTACCCCACTACACTTAAAACCTGGTTTTATATCAGCGCGATGGGCGTTATCGCTACTGCATTACCGATTCAATTATTGCTGGAGGCGATGAAGCACATTCACCCCAATAAAGCGTCTATATTATCAGTACTGGAACCAGTAGTGACGGTTATATTAGGCATAATCGTGTTAGGCGAAACCACAACTACGCTGCAATTGATCGGTGGCTTTATTATCTTATTTAGCGCGCTGTGCATTCAATTCGAACGAAAATAATAATGAAACAACCATCAGCGAATTTATCTGCCCGTGCGAGCGCAATTGCAATTCTTAATGAAGTCATCACGTATGGTCATTCCCTTAATGCTCTTTTAATCAAATTAAACAATAATAAAAATACTGGCCAACATGCGTTGGTGCAAGAATTATGTTACGGCGTGTTGCGTTGGTATTGGCAACTAGATGGCGTACTCCGTTTATTGATGAAGCAACCATTAAAAGAAAAAGACAGCGATTTAAAAATATTATTATTACTTGGCATTTATCAACTCATGTATATGCGTATCGCACCTCATGCGGCGATCAATGAAACAGTGAATGTGACACGTGAAATCAAAAAACCGTGGGCAACCAAATTAGTCAATGGCGTGTTGCGCGAATTTCAACGGCAACAAAATAATTTGGCAGAAAAAATTCAACAAGCGCCCTTGTTATGTTATTCGCATCCGCGCTGGTTACTAAAATTATTGCAACATGCATGGCCACAGCAATGGGAACAAATTGCAGCGGCTAATAATCAACGTGCACCAATGACATTACGTGTTAATGGCTTAAAACAGACGCGCGAAGATTATTTACAGCAATTACTGCAAGCTGAAATTAGTGCACAGCCAGTTGCAGATACCACCATGGGAATCACGCTTGACAAACCTTGTGATGTTTTTCAGTTGCCAGGTTTTAAAGAAGGCTACGTGTCAGTGCAAGATATGGCAGGGCAATTAAGCGCGGAATTATTAGAACTTGAAACTGATCAATACGTGTTAGATGCTTGTGCAGCGCCCGGTGGTAAAACCGCACATATTTTAGAAACCGAAACTGATCTTGCGCATTTAACTATTCTGGAAATCGATCCACTACGTTTAAAAAGAATTGCAGAAAATTTGCAGCGTTTGCAATTAAGCAATATCAAGCTAACTTTACATTGTGCTGATGCCACTAAACCAGACACATGGTGGAAGGGCCAATGGTTCGATCGTATATTACTTGACGCGCCTTGTTCAGGAACGGGAGTTATTCGACGTCATCCAGATATCAAATTATTACGCCGCGCTGAAGATATTACCGCATTAGCGCAACTACAAATGGAATTACTAAAAGCGCTATGGCCGTTATTAAAACCAGGCGGCATTTTGTTATATGCAACTTGTTCTATCTTGCCGCAAGAAAATAGCGACGTGATAAAACTATTTTTAGAAAATCACCACGACGCCAAAGAAAAGATTATCAATGCTGAATGGGGGATTCCCGTTACAGTGGGTCGTCAATTATTTCCGCAACCCAACGGCCATGATGGTTTTTATTATGCTAAATTAATCAAGATGGAATAAATTTTTACGCAAAAACCATGCCACGTTTTCCTAAATGCCATTTCACCATCGCAATAGTAAAAGGAACAATATCGTTGCTGAGGTTAGCTTCTTTACTTAAAACACGTGCGGCTTCTTGCAGCGTAGCGCCCGAACCCACGTAATCATCAATGAGTAAGATTGAACCTGCAGGAATAATAATCTGTTTATTACACTGCATGTGTTGCGCTACGTTGTAACGTCGTTGATCATTATTTAATAATTCACCTTGGCGGGAGGCGGGAATTTTTTGCCATTGTAAATAATCCACTAAAAGTTTTACTTGCAGCAAATCAGCCACCCATTGTGCGAATGGGTTGCGTGCTACCCAAGTACGGGAGGGGATTGGAACCACTACGCTAAACGAATGTTGATTTTTGAGTTTCAGTAGATATTGTTTGATTAATGCTAATAATTCAGGGTTGGTGATGCTTGCTGCAGTGCTACGTGATTTCATAAATTCTACAAAAACAGGCGCGCGTAACTGCGCATTCAACACGGCCACTCCTTCTGCCAAATGATTTTTGATAGAAGGGCTAATCATCGAGGCGCGGAAGTTAAGCCAATTTTGAATTTTTGCAATGGCCGATGGGTCAAATTTGCGTACCAAGTGCGATTTGCTGCATACATTGCAATGCTTGCAAACCGTGGCTGTAGTATCGCCCAATGCCTTACGTAACAATTGCATTAAACAACCCGATCGTTGTTGGCTATAATAAATCATTTGTTTAAGTTCAAAGGTACGTGTTTGAAATTGATTTTCATAACGCGATAAATTAGGTGTACTATTTTTTTCGGCAGAAAAATATAATTGCTTGCCGTGCGTCGATCGTTTAGCGATAAAACCTTGTTCAATCAATTCACTCACCACGACATTAACTAAATTAGGGTGAAAACCAGCCATTCTTTTAATGGTAGTTAAATCGGGAGCGGTTTCTGCGGTTTTGATGCCTTGTAAAATTTGTTGGAAATTAGTAATCGTAGGTTGTGAAGAGTTGATAAAATAATCTTGGATTTTTTTATCGGCTTCATCAAATAACAAAATACCTTGTGCCAGCTGCCCATCACGGCCACAGCGACCTACTTCTTGATAATAAGCGGTTATTGACCCCGGCGTATCAAAGTGAATAATAAAGCGTAAATCTTGTTTATCGATACCCATACCTAAGGCATTAGTGGCAGCGATCACTTTATATTGGTTGGCGATAAAATTATGTTGTAATTGACGTTTTGTGATCGGGTCTAAACCCGCGTGATAAGCGACGGCATTGATACTTTGGCTTTGTAAATATTCCGCCGTTAATTCCGTATTTTCGCGGGTCGCGCAATAAATTAAACCACACCCTTCTAATTGGTTTATTAATTGCAAAATAGTATATAATTTTTCTGCTAAACCGGTGAGTTGGATCACAGACAATTGAATGTTGGCGCGATCCATATTTTGTCGTTGAGTTAAAACTTGGTTTTTCGATTGCGCCAGTTGGTTTTTGATGTCTTCTTCGGTTTTTTGGTTGGCTGTTGCGGTGATGGCCAATACTTTCAAGGCAGAATTTTTTTGTTCAACCGCACGAATAAAATGAATAATTTGGCGATAGCTAGGGCGAAAATCATGTCCCCAGGTCGATACGCAATGCGCTTCATCCACCACAATAAAATTCACGGGTAAGTCTAATAAAAAATTAAAATAATCGAGATGGTCTAATTTTTCAGGTGCAACAAACAAGATTTTAATTTTACCTTGGGCTGCTAGTTGTTGTGCTTTATAATTTTCTTCCGGCGCTTGGTCGCTATTAATGCTAGCAGCGGAAATATGGAAACGATTATTAAGCTGATCGATTTGATCGCGCATTAATGCTAATAGTGGTGAAACGACAATGGTGATGCCAGGTAATAAAACAGCGGGTAGTTGATAGAGGAGCGATTTTCCGTGTCCGGTAGGTTGTATGCACAGCAAACGACCCTGTGTCATTAAGGTATTAATGGCTTCCAATTGCCCTGGGCGAAACGCTTTAAAGTGAAATTTCTCTTGTAGTATTTTGTGAAGTTGATCAGAGAAGCTATTTATTGTTATTGTTGCAGGTGTTACCATTTTTTTTCCATTGTATGATTAAAACAACTTATTTATACTAATTAGCGTATAATAACAGCATCTCTTCTCTGTGATAAGGAATAAATAAATGAAAATCAGAACTCTCATTCTTATTCTCATCTGTTTTTTTACCTCTGCGCCTAGTTTTGCAGCTAATGTTCTGCGCGTCGGAATCGTTAGCCCCGTCCCCCCTTTTGCCATTGTTGGCGAACATACTTATGGCGGTATCATTATTGATATATGGGAACTCATCGCTGCCAATGAAAAACTTCAATATCAATATGTGTTGCTTGGGCACAATACCGATAATGCGATTATGGCATTACATAATGGCAAAGTTGATGTGTTACTTGGCCCTGTCTCTATTACCTCAGCGCGTTATAAATTGGTTGATTTTTCTTTTCCTTATTTTTTAAATGAGGTCGGTGTTGTCGAAGTCAAGACCACAACCGGGATGGGGCAAATTTTACAAGTATTTGTCGACATTGTTGATTCCACTTATCTTCTTTGGTTCTTAGCTTTTTTCATCATTTATACCCATGCGCTATGGTTGTTCGAAAGAGGGAGTATCCCGGGTTTTCCAAAAGGCTATTTTAAAGGGATTAGTTATGTGTTATGGCCACATTTGCTGCAAAAAGGCATGAAAATAATCCCTAAAACAATTTGGGGAAGATTGGTTTCATTGGTGTGGGTCATTGCTGCTGCCATTTTAGTTACTTCTATTTTGGCGACAGTCACTTCAAAATTAACGCTCTCCTTAGTTACGCCAGAATCACGCTTTAATCGTATCAGCGATTTGCAAGATGAAACTGTCGCCGTGGTAAAAGGTTCGCAAGCCGTGAATGATGCTGAAGAAGCAGGGGCCAGAGTGATGCAAGCTGAAAATACACAACAAGCGTTAGATTGGTTAGAGCAAGGCAAAGTTGTCGCCGTGGTGGAAGATTATGTTCTCGCTAAAACATTTATTGATACGCATGATTACCCGAAATTACAAATGAGTCCTTTAATACTTTCGAATGATGAGTATGGCATTGCGGTGGCTACAAATAGCCCGTTACTGCGCAAAATCAATGGACAGCTTTTGTATTTACAAGATAGTGATGCGACATTGACGATGTGCACGCGGTATATTGGGCCTCATGCCCGCGCCTGCAAACTGTAATTTTGCTCACATTAACCCATATGCTCCGCTTGCTCGGGGCTCAGCGCCTAGCCTAAAACTCAATCGCTTTGAATTACTCCTCTACTACCCCGTAAAGATTTATTTTTTCCGTGCAATTTTTTGTTAGTTAAACGGCGTTGCGTCGATGCAAACGTAGGTTTGGTTTTTCTGCGTTTTTTAGGGGCAATAGCAGCGCGCTTTAATAATTCTTCTAAGCGATCAAACGCATCTTGTTTATTGCGTTCTTGCGTTCGATAACGGCTGGCTTTGATAATTAATTCACCTTGATGCGTAATTTTTTTGCCTATAATGGCTAATAGACGCGCGCGTACACTTTCTGATAATGAGGGTGAATGCAGCACATTAAAACGTAATTGGACGGCAGTCGCTACTTTATTGACATTTTGGCCGCCAGGCCCAGGAGCACGAATAAACGATAATTTTATTTCGGAGGGGTTGATCATGATATTAGAGTTTATATGCAAACAAAGCCAATTGTAGGTCGGTTCAAGCGAAGCGGAACCGACAGCGGTAATCATTCTAGCACCGCATGTCGGATTCGTCGCTACACTTACTACTTACCCTTCTTCTCTTTCTTCGCTGCACGTTTTTCTTTCAAGCTTTTAGTAGCTTTTTTCTTGCCTTCTTTTTTAGTGTCTTTCGCTTTACTCATAATAATTTCTCCTTAATTGAAAGTTATACAATATTACAGATTAGCCACTTTTCTTAAAGTCGATTAATTTAACTTTAAAAACAAGGGTTTGGTTTGGGCCAACGGCAGGAGGTGCTCCTTGTTCGCCATAGGCCAGATTAGCTGGAATAAAAATTTCCCACGTTGAGCCGACAGGCATCAGTTTAAGTGCTTCGGTCCAACCAGGAATGACTTGCCCAACCGGAAAATTAGCAGGACCGCCATGTTGTGAAGAGCTATCAAACACATCGCCATTGATGAAACGGCCAGTATAGTCGACAGTCACTACATCAGTGTCGGTAGGTTTAGCGCCTTTTGCAGAGGTAACAACTTTATATTGCAAGCCATCAGGCAGTGTGACTACGCCAGGTTTCATTTTATTGGCAGCTAAGAATTTTTCGCCAGCGAACTTATTTTGCGTAGCAGGATCTTGCGGCGCAGTTTGCTGTGTTGTTGTGGTCGTGGTTACAGTGGGTGTTGCAGCATTAGTCGTTTGATTATCGGCTTGTGCTTGTAAGCAGAATAATCCAAGGCTGAGTGCGGTGATTAGTTTTAGTTTCATGTTGGCTCCGTTTTCCATAGTTAAGAATATAAATAATACCTCATCGCGTGTAAAGATCCTAGGGGTCAGATCTTGACTTGCTACATGCTCGGAAGCTATTAGGGTTCGTATAGTTATTTCTTTAGCATGTAGCAAGTCAAGATCTGACCCCTAGGATCCAAGCGCATCCATTTGTTCGCGCAAATCGCGCAGTTGATCTTGCCAATAACGCGGGGTGTTAAACCAAGGGAAGCTGGGTGGGAAGGCCGGGTCTTGCCAGCGCGATGCCAACCAGGATGAGTAATTTAACATGCGTAACGTACGCAGTGCTTCAATCAACCCGATCTCAGTAAGATTAAAATCATGGAATTGGCGATAGCCGCGTAAGATGCGTTCTAGTTGTATACTTACGTGATTATGGTCACCTGAAAGTAACATCCAGATATCTTGCATGGCAGGGCCCATCACACAATCATCAAGGTCGACGATGTGCGGGCCAGCTTCACTCCAGAGCACGTTGCCTGCATGTATGTCACCGTGTAAACGAATGTTGTGGAACGGCATCGCTTGTGCGAAGCGCTGTTCAATTTTTTGCAGCAGCGCTTCCACCGTCATACAATAATTTTCTTTTAATTCGGCGGGGATAAAATTATTTTCGAGCAAGTAGCGATAAGAAGCATGGCCGTGTGTTTGAACATCTAATTGTGGCCGATGTGCAAAAGGGTGTGTAGCACCTACCGCATGTAAACGCCCGATAAAGCGTCCCATCCATTCTAGTTGATCAAGGCTGTCGACTTCGAGCGCTCTGCCGCTCCAGCGTGGAAATAACGCGAAACGAAAATCTTGGAATTGATGCAGTGTTTTTTTGTCGGCTGATACCCATGGCGCGACCACGGGGATTTCATGTTCAGCGAGTTCTAGAGCAAATTGGTGTTCCTCTAGAATGGTTTCATCGCTCCAGCGCTGTGGGCGATAGAATTTTGCAATGAGTGGCGCAGAGTCTTCAATGCCGATTTGGTAGACGCGGTTTTCATAGCTGTTTAAAGCAAACAAGCCGCCATTACAGCGAAAGCCCATGCTTTCCACGGCGTCCAAAATCAGATCGGGGCTCAAATTGGCATAGGGTGTATTTGTGATATCGGTCATTTTTGCATCTCTTTTTGAGGTATAATAGAATAACATAAATTTAGAGGTGTCTCGAAGTGATTAAACCACTACAACTGGGCAACAAGATTTTCCCCAGCAACATAATTCAAGGGCCACTCGCAGGTATCAGTTGCGCTCCGTTCCGGCGTTTGATTTGGCAATACAGTCAGCCGGCATTTGCCTGCACAGAGATGATTTCGTGTAAAACACTGCTAAATCAACCGTTGGCGTTGCAGCAGCGTTTTGTAAAAAAAGATCCCGCTGAAGGCCCGGTATGTTTTCAATTATCGGCGAATAATCCTGAAGAATTAGCCGATGCCACCAAAAAAGTAACAGACTACGGTGCGGATTTAATCGATCTCAACTGTGGCTGCCCAGTACGCAAAATTCGCAGTAAGGGAGCGGGATCCAAGCTATTGACTGATTCAGCAGCACTTTTTAAATTAATTCGTGCGATGAAAGAAAATACCCATGTGCCAGTGTCGATCAAAATCCGCGTGCAAGGCGATAGCAACGAAAAATTTAATCACGAAATTGCAAAGATGGTGGCTGACTCAGGTGTTGATTATTTGATTGTACACGGGCGGCATTGGACAGAGCGCTATGATGTGGCTTGTCGCCACGATGAAATAGAATTTTTCGTTAATGAACTAAAGATCCCGGTAATTGGCAACGGCGATATTGCGGATGCCGCTTCGTTAAAAAAGATGTTTGCCACGGGTTGCGCCGGTGTAATGATCGGGCGTGCAGGCGTCGGGCAACCCTGGTTGATTGCCAAAATAATCGCTGAAATGCAGGCAGAAAAATATGCTATCCCCGCACTCAAAGAAATTGGTGCAGTTTTTATTGATCACGTAGAGCAATTAGGCGAATTAATTCGCAGCGAAAAATTTGCTGTGTTACAAGCACGCAAGGTCGCCAAATACTATGCGCGCGATGTAGCCAATAGAATTGATTTTTGTGTAGCGATCAATGGTTGTAAAACCATAGCGGATTTAAAAGCGGTGGCGCTCCGTTATTTTATATAGGAGTATAAATAATGAAAATAGCAATCATAGGGGCAGGAGTGATCGGTTTATCGACCGGGATAGAATTGCTAAACAAAGGCTATAACGTAACTATTTATGCACGTGAACTTGCTGGCATCACGTCAGATGTAGCAGCTGCAATTTGGATGCCATTTAAAATTGAACCACAAGAACAAGCTATAAAATGGGCGCTGCAAAGCTTGCCGCTATTTAAAAAAATTAACTTAGAAGCACCGCAAGCCGGTGTCCAATTTAAGCCACATACGAATCTTTGTACAACAGCAACAGAAAAACCAGCATGGGTTGAATATTTAGAGCCATTGCCAAACCCTGATTATGTACTCGACAAATACAAAACTCATAGTTATACCATTAAAACAGCGGTGATTGATCCCATAAAATACATGCCGTATTTGCGACAATTATATTTAGCAAAAGGTGGGATCATTCAACAAAAAGAAATTAGTGATATTCATGCGCTTGTTAAAAATCATAACTTGGTTGTCAATTGCACAGGGTTAAATGCTAGAACATTGGTAAATGATATTACTCTTTATCCTATTCGTGGGCATGTTATACGTTGTGAAAAAATTCCAGGGTTTGACGCCAGCATTGTGCGCGAAGATGATGAGTTGACACACATCATCACACGTACAGAAGATTGTTTGTTGGGTGGTGTGGTACAAAAAGATAATTGGAACATGCAGCCTGATAAAAATACACGCGACGCCATCATTGCCAGAGCGCATGAGATTTATCCTTTTGCTAAACAATTTAAAATTATCCAAGAGATGATTGGTTTACGCCCAGGGCGCTCACCTGTGCGGTTAGAATTAGAGCGTATCGATGATGCGCACGTAATTATCCACAATTACGGGCATGGCGGTGCTGGTTATACTGTGTCTTGGGGTTGCGCGCAGGAAGTAGCGCGGTTGACGGCGGAATTTTTAAATAATCTAAAGTAATATGTTCATATGCAAACTCAATATTTCCACAATTTTAACTTTACCAGTCAAATTCGGGCGATTCGCCCGAATTTGATTGGTGAATACCAATAAATTCAATTTTAGTTGGTACTATCCCCCACCTTCTCCACTGTCACCATACCAACGGTATTTTTGTTGACTGTGGGGTTGCCGTAGTATTTTATATCACTTCTACCTGCGGTGTTAACAGAAAGTGTTTTTGTCGCATGAACGGTAATATCAGAGTCACCAGCGCCGGAGATGGTGACATCATCTGCCGTTAGGTTTTTCGCATCAATCGTTGCTTTACCGCCGGTGGTGATAGTTAAACTTTTGACAGTACCTGCTAACGATACATCGCCTTTGCCACCCATCGTGAGATTAATGGTATCATCGTTGGCTACCGTAACATGTAATTCTGAGTTGCCGCCTAAACTGAGTTGTAGATTTTTAATGTCACCTTGTAAATAACCAACACTTTTGCCGCCCATATTTAAGTTTAAATGGTCTGAGTTTAAATTAGCCGCATGAAAGATAGTTTTGCCGCCAAATGACATGTTATGTAATGTTTGTGCAGTAATCGTTACTTTGTTGTTTTGTGATGGCGAAAGTGAAACACCAGATTGAATGCCCACATTTAGTCCATTATTTGCGGTGGTCACATTGATATAGGGCAAAATATTTTCATCGGTTGTTACAATCACATTGCCTGCAGTACCTGGATTAATAGTAACATCAAATAGCCCGCCGACAGTGACGTTATCAAAATTAGCGGCTGTAGTTGATTTAGTAACAATTTTTCCATTGCCAACAATTTCATTGCCACCCCATGAGTTGGTTGCTGCACAAGCTCTGAATGAGGCGGTGAGAACTAATACGGTGGCAAAGACGCCGCTGGCGGTTGCTAATAATATTTTTTTACTGGTTTTCATGTTTTGTTCCTCGTGTTGTAAAGTTGTTTAAAATTTTCAAGATCAATATTTAATAAATCCATCGAACGGAATATTTGTGGTAAATCTAGGGTTAAAAATTCCTCCTTTTTAAAATTTAGCGCTTGTTCATGCGCTTGTTCTGCGACGAAATAACCGATCCCTCTTTGTGTAGTGATAATATTTTTTTCTTCCAGAAAAGCATAGGTACGCATTACCGTATTCGGGTTTACTTCAAGATTTATTGCCAATTCGCGAATAGAAGGAATTTTAGTTTTTTCTTGCCATTTCCCCAGTAAAATTTGTTCGCAAACATAATCAGCGATTTGTAAATAAATAGCTTTTTTACTTTGAAAGTCCATCTATAGTAGCTCGCGTTCAGATAATCGTAAATAAGTCAGATACCAACAAAAAGGTGCGGCAACCACCCAAAAAAGAAAGTAGCCACCTTGCATGAGCGAATAAATTATAAAACCAGTCTGTATGCAGTTTGGACAAAACATCCATGATATCATGACGGAAAAAACACTGAGTGCCAAGAAAAATCCGCCTACCGCAAGGGTAGTTTTAAGTAGCGCTTGTTTTTTAAAAATAATAGCACCTAAAAATACCACGGATTGTAAAATAATATATTTTCCGATACCGATCCAAAGATCAGGTTGTAAAATATTGAGTGGGTTAACCCGCTGGTTATAAGCCATTAAATTAACCGCAGAACTTAGCAGAGAAAATAAATAATAAACGATGAGCAAGCCGATAGCATATCCAATTGAAGTAAGCAGCCATTTATTTAAAAAGCGCTCAAGATTAGAGCAGGGCAATGTTAAATATAAATGTGCTTTAAGGTTGTCATGCAAATCATTAAACGCAGAACTGGAAATAATAAAACCGCCAGTGTATAAAATAAAAAAATAACTCGCTGAGTTGCCTGTGACATGAAAAGGTAGCAGGGCAAAACAAACGACTAAAGCCGCGCTAGCAATTAAGATAGTTTTAGCATGTATGCGCAAATCATTCATGATCAAGTGCGATAATCGTTGTAAATCAAAAGTATCATTGGTAGTCATGGTTTAATCCCTAGTAAAAATTTGTTGAATACGAATTTTGTTGGCAAGAATTGCATTAAATAAAATTTCAAGATCCATATGCGTATCTTGATTATTGGTGTTAACAGTGACTACGGTGTAGCCTGCTAAATGTTTTTCATAATATAAACAGGTATTAAGATTGGGTTCGGTTTGCTGTTGTACAATAGCTAAACGTTTGGCTATCTCAAACAGCTTTTGTTGCAGAATAATTTTTCCTTCATCAAGAATGACCACGGTATCGATTAAGTTCTCGACATCATGTACTTGATGAGTGGAAATAATAAATAGCCGTTCATCGCTGATCGTTGATGCTAATAGTTTGCGAAATTGCGCTTTGCTGGGGATATCTAAGCCATTACTGGGTTCATCCAGGATGAATAATTTACAATGCGTGGCCAGACCAAATGCGATCAAAAATTTCTTTTTTTGCCCATGCGAAAGATTAGATAATGGTTTATCACGCGGCAAATCAAATTCTTGTAGGCAGTTTTGCAATAAAGTCTGATCAAATTTGGGGTAAAACGGCGCGTAAAATTTCACATAATCATCAGCGGTGAGTGGGGGTGCGTAAATATCTTCGGGCAAAAAATAGAGCTCTTGCAAAAAACTGGGGCGGCGCTGTTGCGGGGCCATGCCCATTACTTGGCAACTGCCTTGGCTAGGGAAAATTAAGCCAGCTATCACTTTTAAAAGGCTGGTTTTGCCAGAGCCGTTTTTTCCTAATAAACCGCAGATGCCGCCTTGTTCCAAGCTTAAACTAAGGTTATTAAATAGATTGCTGCTTTGGTTATAGCCAAAAGAGAGGTTGTTTATCTTTATCATAGTGTGTTCCGCCGTTGTTGCTTTAAATACTGTACTACTTACATAGTACACTAACATTGTAGTGGGTGAAAACAGGGATGTCAAGAGATGAAATTGATTTATTCAACTATAATATCAATAGGCATAAAGCCAAGGAGAAAGATATCAAGGAGGCTATATGAGAATTATTGTCGCAGATAACTCAAAAAACAGTCTTGCAGTTATTTCAGCTGCGCTTAAAAAGCTGGGGCACGATGTGATTTTGGCCACCAATAGCCAACAGATATTTGAGTTATTTCAAGCAAAACGCCCTGATTTACTTATTCTTGATGTTGAGATGGATGGGTTAGCCAGCGCTAAACAAATCCGTAGCATTAACAACAACGGCAAAGATTGGATCCCGATTATTTTTCTAACCGAATCTATTAATGATGAGCTTATTATCAAAGTGTCACAAATCGGTGGTGATGATTTTCTGGTTAGGCCGATTAATAAAGTAGCATTAGTAGCGAAAATGCAAACGATGCAACGAATTGTTGAATTGCGAAAAAAATTATTTGAAACTACAGAACAACTTAGCATTTTATCAACCACCGATGCGTTAACTGGCATTTACAATCGATTGCAATTTGACAGGGTCATTAGTGAAAAAATTAAGCATGTCAACCGTCATAGTTGTACCTTCGCACTTTTGTTAATTGACCTTGATAATTTTAAAATGGTGAATGATACTTTTGGGCACCAAGTAGGTAATATGATTTTAATTGAAGGAGCTAAACGCTTGAAGGCGCATTTGCGTGAAGATGATTTTTTAGCGCGTATCGGTGGTGATGAATTTGCCGTCATTCTAAATGAAATCGAAAATTATGATGTTGTGGGTGATGTGGCGCAAAAAATAATAAATTTTCTATCTTTGCCTTATCATTTAGCGGGTCATGATGCGCGCACAGGCGCAAGTGTTGGTATTGCACTCTTCCCATTTTTAGGTGGAAATCAAATGAAATTACAGCAAAATGCTGATCTTGCTTTGGCACATGCAAAAGAGTTGGGTGGCGATAATTATCAATATTATGATGAAGAATTTCGTATGGAAAATGATGAGTAAAAAATAGGGGTCACATCTGGAATTAGGACAGCCAGCCCCTCAATAATTCAATGTGTATCAAATTTTATTTCTGGCTGTCCTAATTCCAGATGTGACCCCTATTTTTTCTGGAAACAAAATCAATTGTTCTTTGTCTTTTTTGCTTAACGATTTTATATATTTTTCAATTTTCATGGCGTCTGCTTTGCTGCCATAAATCTTCCAGCTTTGGGCGATGCTCAGTGGTTTGAAACTGCGGGTAAATTTGCATTTAGCAGTACCTTGCAAATGTTCTTGGTAGCGACGGTCGAGATCCGTTGTATAGCCGGTGTAATAAGCACCGTTGCTGCAAATTAAAATATAGACAATGTAATAAAGGGTATCCATCGCTATTATTTTTTTAACACTTGATCTTTTTCTTCTGCGGCTTTTTTCCGTGCTTTCATTTCATCACAAAGTTTAAACAGCATCGTGCTGGCAGTGCGGGTAAACAAAAAAGGAAATAACGCGTGAATAATACACGCGCATCCTGCCGCAAACATACGTGATGCCGAACAAACGGCAACGATAAAATGTTCCCAATAACCTTCGTGCACACTATGGGGGTGTTTGGTGAAGATGTTTTCCATAAAGCTCCTGGTATTCTGTTGAATGAGATAACTCTACCATCTTAAAGACTAGAACATCAATACACACTTTCATAAAAAAAGCAATACTTGATCTTCTGTGAAACTTGTGAAGAATAGGGGGTTATTTCTATTTAAGGTAATAAAAAACATGACCGGCACAACTAATATTACCATGGAGCTTCCTTCACAAGGAAATGGGCCAGTAGCGCAAATACACAAGAAAAACCGTGCACTTCCTTATATCATGTGTTCGTTAGGCGCGATGTTTTATCTTTATGAATTCGTGTTGCAAGTTTCACCCAGTGTGATGACATCACAGTTAATGCGCGATTTGCAACTAGACGCGGCAGGATTGGGCGCAATGTCAGCATTTTACTACTATGCTTACACGCCTATGCAGTTACCGGCGGGCTTACTTTATGATCGCTTTGGGCCGCGCATACTAATTACTATTGCAGTGCTTATTTGTGCAGCGGGCGCTTGTTTTTTTGGCCTAACTCATACCATTGCCCTCGCTTCTGTAGGGCGTTTTTTTATGGGGATTGGCTCAGCCTTTTCCTTTATTGGGGCTTTAATATTAATCGCACGTTGGTTTCCTGCTAAACAGTTTGCGTTTTTAGCGGGCATTGTCCAATTAATGAGTTCCATCGGCGCAATCGCCGGGCAAGCGCCATTAGCGATGGCGATCAATACTTGGGGTTGGCGCCACACTATTTTATGGACTTCCGCAATCGGTTTATTGTTATCGATCTTAATTTGGGTGGTGGTGCGCGATGCGCCTGCCGATGAAGTCATCAAAAAAACCGCTCCGCAAAAAGGAGAACTTAAGCGCCTCTATCAAGTATGCGGTAATCGACAAACCTGGTTTTGCGGAATTTATACTTTTGCCTCATGGGCCCCCATCACGGCGTTTGCCGCTTTGTGGGGCGTACCCTTTTTAGCGACGAAATATGGTATTTCCATTCAAGCGGCTTCTGCTTCTTGTGCAATGATTTGGTTGGGGATCGGTCTTGCCAGCCCGGCCATTGGTTGGTGGTCTGATAATATTGGCAAACGTAATAAGCCGCTGACGATCGCTGCTTTGATCGGTATTGTAGCGATCACGGCTATAATCTATATGCCGGTTTTACCAATGCCCGTTTTGTATGGCTTATTATTCTTTTTGGGTGTTGCGGCTTCTGGTCAAGCACTTTCTTTTGCCGTGGTTAAAGATAATAATCCTCGGAATGCAGTTGGCACGGCGATCGGTTTTAATAATATGGCGACAGTAGCGGGCGGTGCGCTTTTTCAGCCACTAGTTGGTTTAATGTTGCATTTTAATTGGCTTGGTAAAGTGCAAGCCGGTGTGCCGGTTTATTCAGTCCATAATTATCATATTGCATTTTCAGTGGTTCCATTGTGTTATGTATTAGCCGCTGTGATGAGTTACTTTTTTATTCGTGAAACACATTGTCATAGTCAATTTCCACATTAGGAGTAAAACATGGCCGCACAAAAAACAGGTGGTTTAGCAGGCATTGTTGCAGGGGATACCGCAATTTGCACTGTTGGTAAAGAAGGCAAAGGTTTGACGTATCGAGGTTATTCCATTGATGATTTAGCAAAACATGCTTGTTTTGAAGAAGTCGCTTATTTGCTTATTTATGGCAATTTACCGAATGAAGCTGAGTTGAGTGCTTATCAAAAAAAATTGATTCCGTTACGCACTTTGCCTGCTGCATTAAAAACTGTGTTAGAACAAATTCCTGCTGATGCACACCCGATGGATGTTTTACGCACAGGCTGTTCATTATTGGGAACGCTAGAACAAGAATCACCCAAGTATGATGCGATTGCGATTACCAATCGTTTGCTGGCGTGTTTTCCTTCGATGTTGATGTATTGGTATCATTTTCACAAAGATCATAAGCGTATTGAAACAGCGACCGATGGCAACAGCATTGCAGAACATATTTTACAATTGCTGCATGGTAAAAAACCTGATGAATTGCATCGTCGTGCTATCGATGTTTCGTTAATTCTTTATGCTGAGCATGAATTTAATGCTTCTACGTTTGCGGCACGCGTTACTGCGGCAACGCTTTCGGATATTTATTCAGCCATGACTTCAGCAATTGGTACGTTACGAGGGCCATTGCATGGGGGCGCGAATGAAGCAGCTATGGAGCTGATTCAAAAATTCCATACGCCCGATGAAGCCGAGAAAGGTTTAAAACAAATGTTGGCGAACAAAGCGTTGATTATGGGTTTTGGGCATCGTGTTTATACTACGTGTGATCCGCGTTCGGATATTATTAAGGTGTGGGCTAAAAAATTGGCCGAGAACGCAGGCGATAAAATTTTATATCCCGTTTCCGAGCGCGTTGAAAAAATTATGTGGGATGAGAAAAAATTATTTCCCAATTTAGATTTTTACAGTGCTTCCGTTTATCATCTTTGCGGCATTCCTACGCCGATGTTTACGCCGTTGTTTGTGTTCGCGCGCACTGCAGGTTGGGCTGCGCATATCATGGAGCAACGTGCAAACAATAAATTAATTCGCCCCACTGCTAATTATATTGGCCCCGAACCACGCGCTTATGTGCCGTTGGCGCAGCGGTAAGATGTGAGTGCGTTAGAGACCAAGGAGCAGGTTGGCTGAATGTCAACGCAGACGAAAGTTCTGGAAATAAGGGAGTGGTGAAATGTCAACGCAAACACGCCACAAGTACATCCCTGTAGGCTTGACAGCGTCATCCGTGACGCTGACAGTTTGCTTATGACACTTTTCCCACTCCCTTAGTCAAGATCTGCGCGGTCTGCTTTTGGCATCTCAGCCAACCTGTATTAGGGGGTTAAACGTCTCTCACTTCCAGGTTTCACCGCTGGTATTCCTGCAGTATGCGAATCATCCCGTGTTTTAGCGTTTGCTTGGGTCTTCTCTGTCGCCGTAACGTTTACTTGCGGTTGATCGGTGCGTAACTTTGTAGAAGCACTGGTGGGATCGCCAAAGCCACTGCTAGCACTTTCACTTGCGGTTTTAGCTAATTTAGGTTTGGCAAGAATATATTCCGCAACTAATCCTGCATTTTCTAACGCGGCTTTTTTTGAATCGTCAACGGAATCGGAAGCAGGTAGTGTTATAAAGATTTTTGTAAGTATCCCATCTTCATAAACATGCGTGGCACGATTATAACGTGTTTCTTTTTCGCCCTTATCATTAGTAAAAGTGAAAGTAGTTACACCAAAAATTTCTGCCAACTTGCACCCCGGGTCACTGATTGCTTTCATGTTTAAACCATGTTGCTTGGCTGCAGCTGTTTGTGCATCTGTAGAAGTTGAATTAAACAAATAAGGTTCAAAGCCGCGTGCTCTATACTCTTTAGCATTTGCAGCCTCCGCTTTAGCTTCTCCACCGCAACCAGAAGCACCGCTGACCCCAGCTAATAATGGAGAAGGTGGAAATGCCTCGCAACTAGCGCCCGATTGCCAAATAATAATACAGTTAGCAAGTAGAGTATGTTTAGAATCTACTTTGCCATTATTGGCATGATCAGTTACTACGAGTTTTTGATTGGGTAACTTAGCGCCGATTTTACCGGGTACGATTTCTTTTTTTGATTCTGCTGTTTCTTTATTAGGTGTCATAGACATTTTCTCCGTGTTTTAAGGTGGGTGGAATTAAAACAAAATCATTATATCATACAAAAACGTTGCTTCATTGCTATCATGGAGCAAAACTTTGATGAAATCTTTGACGTTTGCTTTTTGTATTCTGTTAACGTTTGGCGCCGTAAACGCACAGACTGACGCGCTGGCAGTCAGCAACAGGACAGACACAAATGCTGGTGGCCAGGGGCGATAGCTAATGCGCGGCCTAAACCATTCGCTATTCGCGAATCGCGAATGATTATGCTATACTATACCCAAAGCCTAATTGAAACAGGAATATCTATGCTCAAGCCGCAAGATGTGGTGATACTTTTGAAAATATTATCAACTCTGACTTTATCGAAAGGTAAGCCAGATGGGATTCTATCCCAAAATAAGCTTGCCGTTCTTTTATGTATGAGCGTTTCAGAAGTGAATGCTGGAATAAAAAGATTGGTTTTATCTGGCTTATTGAGTCCTGTTATTACAGAAGATCCTAAAAATAAGACAGTGTTTTTACCAAGTAAATCAGCTTGCGAAGAATTTTTAATCTCAGGCGTAAAATATTTATTCCCCGTACAACTCGGCGCGTATACTCGAGGAATTGCTACCAGCTACGCTGCCCCGATACTTGAGAAATATTTTATTTTAGGTGATGACCCTATACCCGTTTGGCCTTATGGGGAAGGCAATAAGAGAGGATTAGCTTTAGAGCCTCTTTATAATTCTGTTCCTAAATCATTGACTCAATTCCCCGATCAGCTTTTTTATGAATTGCTTACTCTTATTGATGCAATTCGTAGCGGCCGAGCAAGAGAACGAAATATAGCAATTAAATTATTGAAGGAAAAAATCCATGATGATAATCAACAAACACCGGCAAGCGACAGCAAACTTAAGAATGTTAGAGTTCGTAGCGCGAAAGTTAGGAAAGCTTAACGAGGAAGTAATATATTTGGGTGGATGTACAACCACACTATTTATTACTGATCCTTTATCATTGGATGTACGGCCAACCAATGATGTGGACTGTATCGTAGATATTGTTTCTTTGTCCAAATACTATCAGTTTGGCAAAAAGTTAGAAAAGCAAGGATTTAAGCAATCGATAGATGAACAAGTAA
>Ga0206983_111_pt1 | contig 61510 bp, 56 predicted proteins | sample Alteio_BWMinCont_15_FD_153306 | JGI IMG/M metagenome (GOLD analysis project Ga0206983, IMG submission 153306) | Enriched cells from forest soil in Barre Woods Harvard Forest LTER site, Petersham, Massachusetts, United States -... | ecosystem: Environmental > Terrestrial > Soil > Temperate forest >... | reverse complement strand
AATACGCTGTTACATCCGTGTTACCTTTTTGAATAGCTAATTTGATGATAGAATTATCATTAATTTCAACGCCACAAGTTTCTACGAGATAACACACAACCTCCAACTGTTCAGCCTCAACAGCAACATACATTAAATCGTGTCTACTTTGATCTTTTTCAGATACGCTTACTTTTTTCTCATCTACGAAATATTTAACTACCTCTAATTGACCAGCCTGCGCCGCCGCACGCAATAAACGCAGGTATGAAACATAACCGACGTATGGATGAGTAAAACCTCCGAATAAACCGATAAGAAAAGAAGCTTGTTTAGGGTCTATTGTATTTGTATCCAAAATCAATCGCAGCGTTTCTAAATCACCTTTTTCGGCAAGCCAAATCATAAACTCGCGATAATTGCCGGCTGGTTTGGCGTTTCTGAACTCTTCAACTTTCGTGATGAGTTTTTCTTCAGTAGTTGGGGTTTTGGAATCGGGTGTCATAGGTTTTCACCGATTTGGGTAGGGGCATTGTTAATTAGTACCATTATATCTGATAGTTGGTTGCTAGTCGATGTATAACTATAAGGTAAAGCAATAATAATGTTTACATTTAAAAATTATAAATGTATTATAGCATGGAATCTGACTGAAATAGAGCAAATTAGCAAAACGGTTTGGAGTGTCACCCGCTATTTTTTTCAGCGTGTGACGTTTTACTTTTCACCGAATTCCCCAACGCCTTAAACGCTTGAATGCCAGTTTGTGCATGACCCAAAATTAAAGCATGGATATCTGCAGTGCCTTCATAGGTTTTCACCGATTCTAAATTTAACATATGGCGAATGACTTGGAATTCATCGACGATGCCGTTGCCGCCGAGCATATCGCGCGCTTCACGGGCAATCTCCAATGCAATTAATGTGCTATTACGTTTGTTCAAAGAAATTAACGGCGTGGTGATGCGGCCTTCGTCTTTTAATCTTCCCATACGCAAGCAACCTTGCAATGCTAATGCGATATCTGTTTGCATGTCGGCTAATTTTTTTTGAATCAACTGCGTGCCTGCTAATGGCACACCGAATTGCGAACGATCCAAGGTATATTGCCGCGCGGTATGCCAACAAAATTCTGCTGCGCCTAACACGCCCCAGGCAATACCAAAACGCGCGCTGTCTAAACAACCGAGTGGGCCTGCTAAACCATCGGCGCCTGGCAATTCGTTTTCAGTCGGCACAAAAACATTATCCATCACAATTTCACCGGTAATCGATGCGCGCAAACTAAATTTGCCTTCGATCTTGGGTGCTGATAAACCTTTCATACCTTTTTCTAAAATAAATCCGCGAATACGGCCTTCGTCATTTTTCGCCCACACAATAAAAACATCAGCGATGGGTGAATTGCTAATCCAGGTTTTATTGCCCGTCAACAAATAACCCCCATTGGTTTTTTTCGCGCGGCTAGCCATGTTGCCGGGATCCGAACCATGGTTCGGCTCGGTCAAACCAAAACAACCGATCAATTCACCGGTCGCTAACTTCGGCAAATATTTTTGTTTTTGTTCTTCGCTGCCGTACACATTAATAGGGTGCATCACTAAACTGGATTGCACACTCATCACCGAGCGATAACCCGAATCGACGCGTTCGATTTCACGCGTGATCAAACCATACGAAACATAGTTAACACCCGCACAACCATAACCATGAATGGTCGCGCCGAGCAAACCCGCTTTACCCATTTCACGTACAATATTAGGGTCAAAGCTTTCATCGCGAAAGGCTTCTAATACAATTGGTTGCAAATGCGCTTGCGCAAAATTACGTGCAGAATCACGAATGAGCTTTTCTTCTTCGCTGATCTGATCTTCAAAGAAAAATGGATCGTCCCATTGAAATTGAACGGTTGGTTTTTTTGTCATAAATTTCCTTACAACTTTTGTTTAAATTCTTGATACGCTGCGATCATTTTACGCCATAAAGGCCCGGCTTGCCCATCTCCCACCGGCTTTGTATTCAATTGCATCACTGGCATGATCTCACGGTTCGAACTGGTCAACCAAATTTCATCGGCTGTAGATAATTCTTTCTCTTTAATTGCCCGCTCTACAAACGTAATTTTTTGTTGCGCTGCTAATTCTAATACCACTTCGCGAGTGATACCGCCCAATAATAAATTGTTTTTGACGGGCGTAATAAGTTTAGCTTTTTTCACCACAAATAAATTAGTCGCACTGCCTTCTACCGCAAAGCCATCGCGCACTAAAATAGCTTCTTGCGCGCCTTGTGCAACCGCTTGTTGCCGCAACAACACATTGGCTAATAAGTTAGTGCTTTTGATATCACAACGTAACCAACGAATATCTTTAACCGTAATCGCACTAATGCCTTGGCTTAATTCTGCTACTGATTTGCTGTGTAGCGGCGCACTATAAGCAAAAATAGTGGGTTTAATATTGTTAGGAAAAGGAAAATCACGCAGCGGGGAAAAACCACGCGTACACTGCAAATAAATAGATTGATGGCCACCGCCATTTTGCTGAATCAGTTCAGCAAAAATTTTATGCCAATTGTTATTATCAAGTGGTGTAGTGAGTTGAATAGCAGCCAAACTATTAGCTAAGCGCGTTAGGTGTTGTTCCGCACGAAACGGTTTGTTGTTATAAACGGGAATGACCTCATAAACGCTATCGCCAAACAAAAAGCCACGATCCATAGGAGAGATCGTGGCTTGTTCAATCGGTAAAAATTTGCCGTTCAGGTACGCAATAGTCACGATACATTAAAACCGTGCCAATAGTGCATCACTCATACGACGCCACATTCCACCGGTGGGGTCATCTTGTAATGCGACTAATGGAATAGACGAAACTACCGAGCCATTTAAAGTTAGGCTGATATTTCCCAACTGTTCGCCTCTGCGTATCGGCGCATGAATAGGATTAGCCAACGTCAAATTTGCTTTGAGGTTAGAATATTGGCCGGTGGGTAAAGTAGCGTATACATCCGTTTCAACACCGACAGGTAATATTTTGGTGTCGCCTTTCCAAACGCGCACTTGTGTCAACGCAGTGCCTGCGCCATAAAGTTTATGGCTTTCAAAAAAACGGAAACCATACGTCAATAATTTTTCACTATCATCAGCACGTGCAGCGTCAGTAGGTGCGCCCATCACGACTGAAATTAAACGCATGTTGTTGCGCACAGCAGAAGCTACCAAACAATAACCTGCATCATCGGTGTGACCGGTTTTTACGCCGTCAACGCTGGGGTCACGCCACAACAAACGATTGCGGTTTGGTTGTTTAATACCGTTATAGCTAAACCATTTTTGTGAATACCATTGATAATCTTGCGGAAAATTAAAAATCAAAGCGCGTGCTAAGATCGCCATATCATGTGGTGTCGTGTAATGGTTGGCGTCGGGTAGGCCATTAACATCCATGAAGTGTGTACCAGTCATGCCCAAACGTACCGCTTGTTGGTTCATTAAATTCACAAAAGAATCTTGGCTGCCCGCGACAAATTCTGCCATTGCCACACACGCATCGTTGCCGGAATCAACGATAATCCCTTGCATCAAATCTTGCACTGGAATGCGATCGTTGAGTTTCACAAACATTTTAGAGCCACCGGTTTGCCAAGCTTCTTTGCTGATTGGTACTAAATCAGTCATATGGATGCGTCCACGTTGGATGGCATCCGAAATAATATAAGAAGTCATCATCTTAGTGAGGCTGGCAGGGGCCACGCGTTGGTCGGGGTTTTTCGCCGCAACGATTTGGCCACTGAAGGCGTCCATCAACACAAAACCCGTCGCGTCTAAATTAGGCGTGGTTGGGGTCAATAACGGTTGAGCGTTTGGCGTGGGAACGGCCACCGGGGTAGTCGTTGCTGCCATTGGCGCAGGTGCTACGTTAGTGGTCGGTGCAGCCAAACTACTCAGCGGAGCTGCAACAAATAAAGAAGTGAGTAATGCAAGTGTCAATTTATGGTATTTATTAGTCATGGAAGCGCCCTATAGGTTAAGTTAGCAGTAATTTACCACAGGAATTAGTAAGTGCACAGGAGGACAATAAAACAAGGGGGTCTTTTTACGCTAAACATCTACCCAGGCTTTAAGCATCATGTTATAGTGATTCTTTAATAATCGATCGTTTTTCCATTATCCTTGATAAATTTTATACCACAGAGGCCATAAGCAATGCCAACTTCAGCACAAACTATCGTTTTTTCTAGCTTCGCCAGCCTATATCGTTTAGGTCTGCAAAATTCTGTCGTGGATTCTAAGATTAATAAATCGATTGAAGATTTCATTAGTAGCTTAGAAACAACTGCTAATGATGAAGTGACGTTGCAGCACCTTAAAAAATTGAAAGAGGCTTGCGAAGAAAAAGAAGTTAATGAAATAGTTTCTAATGTTTCTGTGCAAGGTAACGACCCGCAGTTGCAATCATTAGCAAAGCTATTAAACAAACCAAATGGATTTATCCAACAATTAAAATTATTTGCTAATAATGTTGGTTTTTTAAAAATTTTAAAAGACGCATTGTTGGCTTTTAAGCAAGAAAATCTCACTAAAACTTTAAAAACATTGCTGCAAGAAGAAGTAAATAAACAGAACAAAGAAATTGCTGAAATTGCAGACCCAATGTTAAAAACTTTACCGATTAAAATCGTAGCTGATGAGAAAGGTAATAAATCGATAGTGGTACGCAAGCGAGAAATTCTGCGATCTCTTAAAGAAGTAACTACACTAACAGTGTATCACATTCCGCCGACTTTATTCGACAATTTGGCCGCTTTGTATGAGATGTTCGAGTCGCGTAACTTGCGCCATGTGGCAGACGGTGCTGAAATTATTCCAGGCTTGAGTAGTAATTTGAGTGATCTCTTACGCTCCTTTGGCGATGATAAATTAATAAACAATGGTAGAGCAAAACTGCAAATATTGGCGAGTTTAATTCATACCCATCAAGCTTGGTTATTAAGATTTTCTGTAGGCAATTCTGCTTTATCGTTTGCTATCCATTATTTTGCCGGTTTTCATGAGTTAATTAATAAAAATGCTGGTCATAAAGAAACAAATGTAAATTTTCTTTACGCAGAAATGAAAAAACAAGTTGTTGTTGCCAGTACAGTAGTAGAAGAGGCAACTACTTTAACCGGAAAAATATTTATTGCGATAAAACAGCAAGCGGATAAAATACACGAAAAAATTTCTAGAGAGCAAAAAGGTGATCACCGAAGAACAGTTGCACATATAGTGGCGGGGGCTGAGCACAGGCCCTATATCAATTGTGATGAAGATGGAGGAGAGAGTTATCTTATCTTTAATCCTTTTGACCCAGCTTCGTTGGCACAGTTAGGGAACCAGCAAAATGAAAAGAGAATGGCAGATCATTACGAACAAGTTGTGGCTGCATTTCAGGCAAGAGGTACTTTGCTGAGTAAGGAACTTAAACAATTTCCACACGCTGAGGGAAATGTTACTCTTATGTCGAGGGTAGAAGAAATTAAAATTAATGACCGCGCTAAACGAGCGAAGTGCACCATTTTTTGTATTTGTTACAAGGAATTGCAGGCGCAACGCTTTGAGGACGGGGCCGTGGGTGCTAAAAATTTTTCTGCGCAAGAAATAGCTGAACGAAAACGACGAAGTGCACTTACAGCAATCAATCATGGTTTTGCTAAAGCACGTGAAAATAATTTTGCGGAAGATTATATGTCAATTGCGAGTACTGTCGATGTTTGTGGAGTTTTTGGTATTAAACCAGAGGCAATTAACGGTTTAGCGGAAGTGATTGAGCAGAAGCTTCCTAAAGCTGAAATACAGGAATTACTGCTTAGAGAGTTTCCAGATGAATGGACAAAACTTAATCAACGAGGTGCAAAAAATTATACACAACGATTATTAAAGCATAGCGGTTCAACAATATTGCCGTTGGTGCAAGCTATAGAAAGTGCCCATTGGTTGGCTTTGCTATCACGGCAACCCCGGGCCACTGCATTAGCATCGCTTTCACTGAACAAAGGGTAAAAAAATCAAGCATTTTTTGACTTTTAAGGACAAAATTTACGAATTTTTGTGATTTACTACATGATTTCTTGCTTAATCGCACTCACGCGCGCGGCGTGCAGTGCGTTGCCTAATGCTTGTCCAGTTAGGCCGGAGGTGACCAATGGTGCTACGTCGACTTGCGCTGCAGCGGCATAAGCTTTTAAAAAGTAATCGCGTTGCGGATACGGTTTATCTGCAAAACCAGTACGGCCGCGAAAATCAGCTTCGCAAACTAATAAAAATTGTTGAAAGCGATCTGGCCTGCGAAAAGCATCGAGATTTTCTAATGTGGTTTGTAACGTCGCGGCTTTTAATTCAGCAACTTTATGACAATGCGCGTGATAGCGCGAAACCAAAACAGCGAGATCACGAAAATCTGTCGGCACGGGGTAACGTTTGCAAAGTGCTTTGATCAAATCTGCGCCGCGTTCTTCGTGGCCAGGGTGGCTCGGCCATTTTTCGATCGGCGTGTTGCCTTTACCTAAATCATGCATCACTGCGGCAAAGCGTGTCGCTGGTTCGTTCGATAAACGCGTAGCTTGCGTGAGCACCATTAACGTATGCACGCCGCTGTCAATTTCTGGATGCCATTTTACCGGGTTCGGTACACCAAACAAACAATCAATTTCTGGGAATAAAATTTTGAGTGCACCGCATTGGCGTAACAGAATAATAAATTGTTGCGGCGCGGTTTCGGTGAGTGCACGCGCGAATTCTTGCCAGACACGATCAGGCACTAACGCATTCACTTCACCTTCACGCACCATATTTTGCATTAATAATAATGTTTCGTGCGCCAATTGAAACCCTAACGGCGCAAGGCGCGCAGCAAAACGTGCGACGCGTAAAATACGCACCGGGTCTTCGACAAAAGCACGTGAGACATGGCGTAATATTTTATCTTTTAAATCTTGCTGGCCATGGTAAGGGTCGATGAGCGCGCCATCTTCGCCTTGTGCGATAGCGTTAATGGTCAAATCACGACGGGCTAAGTCATCTTCGAGGGAAACATCGGGCGCAGCATAACAACTAAAACCTTTATAGCCGGGGCCAATTTTGCGTTCAGTGCGGGCGAGGGCATATTCATTATGCGTAGTGGGGTGTAAAAACACCGGGAAGTCTTTGCCAACCAAGCGATAACCTTGATCCAGCATTTGTTGCGGCGTGGCCCCTACCACCACATAATCGCGTTCTTTTACCGGTAGACCCAGCAGTTGATCGCGCACTGCGCCGCCGACGAGATAGATTTTCAAAATGTTGCCCTCATTCTGTCATTGCGAGGCGACCTTATGGTTGTTTTTTTAAGGTCGCCGTGGCAATCTTCACGTTCTAAGATTACATCAATAGTTAAATTTATGAATACATTCATCCAATACTTACTGCCTCAACATACTGTATCACGAATAATGGGTGCTTTGGCGTCTTGTAAAATATCCTGGTTCAAAAAGTGGGGTATCAATAAATTCATCCGTGATTATCAGGTCGATATGAGCCTGGCGCAAGAACCTAACCCGCTTAATTATGTTGATTTTCACCATTTTTTTACGCGCGCGTTAAAACCGGAGCTGCGCCCTATCACACAAGAGCCTAATGCACTTGCCAGCCCCGCCGACGGTGTTATCAGCCAAATTGGCAACGTTGAGGCAAACTCTATTCTACAAGCCAAAGGGTTTACTTACGATGTAACCGCATTGCTAGGCGGTTCACGCGATCATGCTGCACTGTTTAATGGCGGCGGTTTTGCCACCGTTTATTTAGCACCTAAAGATTATCATCGCGTGCATATGCCGTTTAGCGGGAAGTTATTGGAGATGATTTATGTTCCTGGGCGCTTATTTTCAGTGAACCAAACCACCGCCGAAAGCGTACCCAATCTTTTTACCCGCAATGAACGTGTGGTGGCATTGTTTGAAACAGCAATGGGCCCGATGGCAGTTATTTTAGTCGGGGCGTTTTTTGTGGGGGGCATCATTACGGTTTGGCACGGCGCGGTTACCCCCCCACATGGGGGTGATGTGCGCCGTTGGCAGTATCAAACGCAGGATATTCAACTACAACGTGGTGCGGAGATGGGGCGTTTCCAAATGGGGTCGACGGTGATTGTTCTCGTTGGGTCAAAACAGTTAGAATGGTTACAAACGCTGCAAGCGGGTTCATCCGTGCAATTTGGTCAATTGTTAGGTACAATTTTGGGTTGAGCAGACATTTGTACGATGTGTTTTGGTGTCATTGCGAGGAGCGTTAGCGACGTGGCAATCTTCAATATCCAAGATTGCCACGGCGACCAAAAAGAAAACCAGGTCGCCTCGCAATGACACATAAAAATAATTGGGTAACTATTTTTTTATTTAACGGAGAAGGAACTATGCTAAAACTATTATCCAAAATGTTATGGGTAATTTTATTGTTACCGGTGGTTGTTTTTGCGGCAGACGCTAATGCGCCCATTACCGCAGGCAAAGAATATCAAATTATTCCGCCTGCTGCAGCTAATGCACCTGGGGTAACAGCACCACCCAAAGGCAAAATTCAAGTGCTCGAATTTTTTAGCTATGGTTGCCCGTGGTGTTTTAAATTTGAACCATTTTTAGAAGCTTGGTTAGCACAAAAACCAGCGGATGTAGCTTTTGACCGCGTGCCAGTAGTATTCGAGCAAAACTGGGATGTTTACGCACGTGCTTATTACACCGCAAAAGATTTGGGCGTGGTAGATAAAATCACCCCCGCTATTTTTAATGCGATTCAAATGCAAGGGGCTGATTTAAGCAATGCTGCGACGCTGAGCCAATTTTTTGTGACGCAAGGCGTGGCCGCGAAAGATTTTGATTCTGCTTATAATTTTTCGCCTGGCATTGATGCACAATTGATGCGCAGTGATAATTTAATGCGCGCTTATGGTATTGTTGAAATTCCAACGTTAGTAATTGATGGTAAATATCGCACGAGCGTGCGTATGACCGGCGGTGATAATAAACGTTTGTTGCAAGTGGTTGATTATTTAATTGCACAAGAAAGAAATGCGCTGAAGAAGTAAATATATGTTAGCAAATAACGAAAACTATGTTGTCATCAAAAACATGTCGTTTGCCCGTGGCGATAGAATGATTTTTGATGACATCACATTAACTATTCCGCGTGGTAAAATCACCGCGATCATGGGCCCTAGCGGCACCGGCAAAACAACGTTATTGCGTTTAATCGGCGGCCAACTAAAACCAGATAGCGGCACTATATTGGTTGATCATTCTTATATTAACCAACTCTCGCGTCCCGAACTTTATAAATTGCGTCGCCATATCGGCATGTTATTTCAAAGCAGTGCGTTATTTACGAATCTTTCTACGTTTGAAAACGTGGCGTTTGCGTTACGCGAACACACACAACTCGATGAAGAATTAATTCGCACCGTCGTGCTGATGAAATTACAAGCAGTCGGTTTGCGCGGTGCGCGTGATTTAATGCCGAGTGAATTATCCGGCGGCATGGGGCGACGCGTTGCTTTAGCGCGTGCGATTGCACTTGATCCACAATTGATTATGTACGATGAACCTTTCACTGGTTTAGATCCTATTGCGTTAGGGGTGATCGTAAAATTAATTCGTGATCTGAATGATGCCTTAGGTATGACGTCTATTTTAGTATCACACGATGTGCACGAAGCCACCGCGATTGCTGATTACATTTATTTAATTGCCGATGGCAAAATTATCGGCCAAGGTACACCGCAACAATTGCAGCAAGATCATATGCCTGCAGTCAACCAATTCATGCACGGCCTGCCCGATGGTGTCGTTCCCTTCCATTACCCCGCCCCCGATTATCAGCAGGATTTGTTGGGGTAGAAGCAGTTACCGAGTATTCCTCGGTAACTACGGTTTGACTGGCTACATAACCATTAAGCTAACCATTGCTTTTAACTGTTGGGACAGCTATTATTATCATTACCTATTTCTATATCAAAAAAGGAGAAGTTATGACAAATATTACATTAGGAATACCCGATGAGTTGGGAGTACCCAATACATCATACTCAGCGGACCATAGTGAAACCTTCAAATTAAATGGTAAGTCAATTGCTGAGTTGTCCATTCGTCTACGCGGGAGTCAATTGGTCGGGAATCAAATGGTAACTGTAGGATTTAGCTTTGAAAAAGATGGAGCAATGCAGCCTATAGGTGAATTTGCAATTGGTGAGAAAGATGCAAATATAATTATTGAACATGTAGAAAAGAAAATGTCATGTTTGTGGAGTTTTCCTCAGGACCCGCTGCCCCTTCAGGCAATAAGGTCTATTTTTGAAAAAGCAACACTAGCATTATTGAAATTACAAAATCCTCCTCCGAAGGATGATTCAGTTAACAGTGAAGCTAAAATTTCTGTTTCTGTTGTGGCTCAGCTAGAGGCAGTAGGCGGTGTATTAGTCGCTAGAAAAAAGGGTGGTGAAGGGGATTCTAGTGAAACTGCTGTTAATAAAGATGTACCCACGGATGCTTCAACAGCAATATCAGGTGAAACTGCGAAACATGTATTCTAGGTTAGTTGATTAAAACCGCTAACATTTGCAAATGTTTCTCCAGCGCACCACGGTTTTTATCTACCACAGCGCGGCCGCGTTCGCCCATTTGTTGGCGTAATAAATGGTCTTGCAATAAATTAATAATATACGGCGCTAGTTCATTCGCATTTTGAATTTTGATCATCGAGTTCGCGGCGATCAATTGTGCGGTGATAGCAGCAAAATTAAATAAATGCGGGCCCATGATCACCGGCAAACCGAGTGCGGCTGGTTCAAGCGGATTTTGGCCGCCTTTTTCGACTAAACTGCCACCGACATAAGCAACATCAGCAGCGGCATACATCAATAATAATTCACCCATAGTGTCGCCGATAAATACATGGGTATCTGCACAACAAGATTGCTGTGAGCTGCGTGTAATAAAATTGAATCCACGTTGTTGGCATAATTCTGCCGCGCGTTTAAAACGTTCGGGGTGGCGTGGCACAAGCATCAATAAAACATTGTCGACTTTTTCGCGCACTTTGTTAAAAGCGTCTAACACAAATTCTTCTTCCCCTTCGTGTGTGCTAGCGGCGATCCAAACCAAGCGATCAGTGCCTAATATTTTTTTTAGTTCTAGCGCACGTGTCGATAAATCAGCGGGTATTTCTAAATCATATTTAATGCTGCCGGTAACTTCGATGCGTGTGGGATCCATCCCCAAAGCGATATAACGATCGGCTTCCACTTGGGTTTGGATAGCCATTTTGCTGATGGCGCTCAACATCCCGCGCATTAGTGACCCTAAACGACCATAGCCGCGGGCGGAACGCTCTGATAATCTAGCGTTAGCAGCAAAAACGGGGATCTGGCGTTGTTGGCAGATATGTAGCATATTTGGCCACAGTTCGGTTTCGATAATGATCAACAAACGTGGTTTAATACGATTCAAGAAACGTTTAACGGCAAACGGCAAGTCATACGGCGCATAAAAGTGCATTACTTTATTGCCGATAGCGGGATCACTCACCAGAGCGCGCACGCGGTCAGCTCCAGTGGGCGTTAATGTTGTTATGACAATGGGAACATCCGGATGGCGGAGTAGCAGATTTTTGACCAACGGCACGGCAGCCAACACTTCGCCCACCGAAACGGCATGGATCCAGATGCCATTTTGCTGTGAAACACGGGGAATGAAACCAAGACGTTCATCCCAGCGTATGGCATAATGTGGGTTTTTGCGCGCCCGCCATAATAATCGCAAGAATATTAAGGGTAAACTAAGGTAAAATAATAAAGTGTAAATGAGTCGCATGTGCGATATGGTAAAGGTATAAAGCGTAAGGCACAAGGCCTTCCGCTGAACATTAAAAGCGATGGGGATTCCAAAGGGGAGAGATGCAGTTCTCCCCTTTGGTCGCAAGCGCGAACTTGTTCGCGCGTAGCGATATATTAAAGGAAGCAATTCCCGCAAGGGTTTAGCGGGAATGCTGTACAAGGGTTTAGCTATGGCATGGTGGGGAAAATTAATCGGTGGTTTTTGTGGTTACCTACTCGGTGGGCCGTTCGGCTTGGTACTGGGCGTTATTGTTGGTCATTTTTTTGACCAGGGCGTGCAGCGGCAACGCCAATTTTGGCATTTTGGTGCTAATCGATCTGCACCAGCACAAGCGGCTTTTTTTAAGGCCACTTTTTTGGTGATGGGGCATATTTCTAAAGCCGATGGCCGTGTGTCAGAAGCCGAGATTCAAGCAGCGCGTAATGTCATGGCCAGCATGGGGTTGAGCGACGAGTTAAAGCAACAGGCCATTGATTTATTTAATCAAGGCAAACAAGCCGATTTTGATTTAGAGCATACTTTAAGCGAGTTGAACCAAGCTTGCCATCACAACAAAGTGTTGCTGCGCTTATTTGTAGAATTACAAGCGCGTGTGGCGAGCGCAGATGGTGGGGTAATAAGCCAAGCCAAACAAAAAGTGTTACAGATCATCTATCAACGTTTAGGTTTTGCGCCGTTTGATTCGGCTTTTTTCGGCGATTTTTTCAATTTTCAGCAACAATATCAGCAACATCAGCAGCAAGGTTATCAGCAGGGCGGTCAATATCGACCACCCGGTCGACGGCACGAATTACCGCTCAAAGATGCTTACATCTTATTGGGGGTGACCGAATCTGCCAGCGATGCGGAAGTAAAACGTGCCTATCGGCGCTTGATGAGTCAACATCATCCTGACAAACTAGTCTCTAAAGGATTGCCGGAAGGGATGATCAAACTAGCAACCGAAAAAACCCAAAATATTAAAGCAGCCTACGATCGAATTTGCGCTGCACGAGGAGTATAAACATGTTTGATTTTAGAATCGCCCCCTCACTTTTGTCTGCCGATGTGGCGCGTTTAGGCGAAGAAGCTAATGCAGTGCTCGATGCCGGTGCTGATTTAATTCACGTCGATGTAATGGACAATCATTATGTCCCCAACCTGACTTTTGGGCCATTGGTGTGTGAAGGTCTGCGTAAATTTGGTATTAATGCGCCACTCGATGTTCATTTGATGACCAAACCGGTGGATCGATTAATCGCCCGTTTTGCAGATGCGGGAGCGACCAATATTGCTTTTCACCCCGAAGCTTCTGATCACGTTGACCGTAGCTTAGCGTTAATTCGTAGTTATGGTTGTAAGGCCGGGTTAGCGTTGAATCCTGCTACTTCATTAGATTGCCTTGAGTTTGTGTTAGATAAACTCGATTATGTATTAGTGATGACGGTCAACCCAGGTTTTGGCGGGCAAGAATTTATCCCTTCGTCACTCGATAAAATTCGTAAAACACGGCATTTTTTAGCGCAGAGCAACCACTCTATTCGTTTAGCAGTTGACGGCGGCATTAAGTTAGATAATATCCGTGCAGTGGCTGAAGCCGGCGCCGATACTTTTATCGCCGGGTCAGCGATTTTTGGTAAAGGGGATTACGCAAAAACCTTGGCGGCTTTTCATGCGGAATTGGCGAAGGTAAACCCAAAGAAGCTGAAGTTTTGAAAAAATATAAGGATAAATATGCAAAAAATTCTATTATCGTTCATGACTGTGGCAATGCTTGCCTTAACCTCCGCCTGCGCTACCACGGCTAACTACCAGCAAGTATTAGCAAACTGGCAAGGCCAGAACATCCAAGATCTTATCAAGATGTGGGGTGATCCCGATGCCGCTATAAAATTGCCCAGTGGTAACACCACTTACATGTACACGCGCCAACAACTGTACACCGCACCTGGTTACCCCACCAACCAACCCCCGACATTTTTGTCAGCGGCTGGGCCTGTGGTTTCCCCTGGCGTCAATACCACTTTCACCGGAAATCAAACGGTCAACCTAACCTGCCGCACTTGGTTTGAAACCAACCCGCAAGGCATTATTGTTAACTCGCGCTTTGAAGGCAATAATTGCGTATCGAGCAGCCCCAAACGGCGTAAACCATGATTTTTTCCGTTACTGCTAAACAAAAACGCATTGACGCAACACTAAAGCAGACCGTAAGCATTGTAGGTCGGCTCAAGGAGCGCCAGCGACGGAGCCGACATAGCAATGTTAACTATCATCCCTTGTCGGTTCCGCTTCGCTTGAACCGACCTATATTTGTTGGTTCAGTAAGGGCTCCTTGGTCGTTCAGTAGATGGGTCTTAATCCTCGCGCTCTTCATCTGCCCAACCACCCTCTTCGCTGCTGCTACCAGCCAAGAACTGCAAGATTTAGGTTGGACGCCAGCACCCGTCACCAGCAAAAATTATTGCGGTGGTTATTATCAAGACCCGATGGCGCCTTTTCTCAATCAAATTTTACCCCCCATCGAAACCACAACGCTTAATGTTAATTCTGATCAAGGATTTTTGCGTCAGACAGGTACATCGATTTTGATGGGAGATGTGAACTTAACGCAACCCGGACGCTCGGTACATGCCGATACCGCTTATTTAAATCGCAATAAAGAAGGACAATTTACCGACGCAACGTTGGTAGGAAATGTCGTTGCGCGTCAACCAGGTCAAGTGGTTGTCGGTGATCATGGTTATATACAACTCAACACTAAAGTCGCGAATTTTTTTCACGCAGTATATCGCACCTTAGTCAGCGCTTTTCGATCACCCACAAAAAACGATTCACAAAGCGATGTTCTAAATCTCAATGCGTGGGGCAATGCCGGTGAAGTAGAACAAGATCAAGCGGGTTTGATCATTTTACATCAAGCGACTTATACCACTTGCTCACCCACCACAAGCACTTGGAAAGTCACCGCAAAAACTATTACTTTAAATCATGACACGGGGCGCGGTGTAGCGCGCAATGCGTGGTTATCGTTGGGTAATGTGCCCGTGTTATATACACCTTATTTTAATTTCCCCATTGATAATCGCCGGCAAACCGGTTTTTTGATGCCATCACTGGGCAACTCAAGTAACGGTGGTTTAAGCCTTAATTTGCCGTTCTATTGGAACATCGCTCCCAATTACGATGCTTTAATTACACCGCAATATTATAGCAAACGCGGTTTACAGATGAATGGATTGTTTCGATTTTTAACCACAATGAGCACTGGCACAGTGGCTGGTTCTTATTTGCCAGGTGATAAAGCATTTCAATCTTTTCAAGATCGTGCGCCGCACCAATATTTAGCGGGCCCACAAATGAACACCTTAGAAAATAATAGCGATAATCGCAGTTATTTTGCGCTCAATGATAAAACGGTTTTTGATCCGCGTTGGAATAGCACAATCAATTATAATTATGTCAGTGATTATTATTACTACGAAGATTTTGGTACACCAACCACATTAACACAAAACCAATTGCCTCAGTCGATTGCTTTAAATTACCTCGGTGATCACTGGAATTTTTCTAGCTCATTGCAAGGCTATCAAACGTTACATCCGATTAATTTGGTATCGGTGGCCAACCCGTATGAGCGCTTACCCGAATTAGATTTGAATGGTAATTATCCGAATGAAGCTGGTGGTTTTACTTATACCATGAATAATCAGTTCGTTTATTTTATGCGAGATTTAAATCCAGGCGAAGTTCCTGCTGCGCCGAACACACAACCGATTGCGGCAGGGCGTTTAAATTTACAGCCCAGTATTAGTTTACCGTTGACGTGGTTACCCGGTTATATTACACCGCAATTACAATTATCGTTAACGCATTATAACATCGGCAATCAGATACCAGGTTTTGCTAACGAAGCGCAACGTTCGTTGCCTATGTTTGATATTGATAGCGGGTTGTATTTTGATCGTGATACCACGGTGTTTGGCAAAGGCTATGAACAAACATTAGAGCCGCGTCTTTTTTATCTGTTTGTACCGTATCAAAATCAATCTAATTTACCGTTATTTGATACCGCGCTAGTGCCATTTAGTTTTGATAGTTTGTTTTTAACCAACCGCTTTAGCGGTATTGATCGCATCGGCGATGCTAACCAAGTGAGCCTTGGTATTACCACGCGTTTGTTAGATCAAGATACCGGCACAGAAAAATTTCATGCCAGCCTGGGTGAAATTTATTATTTTGAAAATCGCCGTGTAAGTACCTGTGCCGCTCCTGGTACACCTGGGGCTGCATCACTAGCAGTCCCCTGCGTAGATGCTGCTACGCAGTTGGGCGCTACTTCTACCACCGAATGGAGTTCGCCATTGGCAGGGCAACTCGATTACTATTTAACGCCTAATTGGAGTACTATAGCCAACGCAGCGTGGGACCCGCATGTTCGGCAGATGGTCAATAGCAATTTATATCTGCATTATCAGCCGACGGATAAACCTAACCAGATTTTTAATATAACCTATAATTTTATTCGTTTTGGTAATGAAATTACCACTGTTCCGCCTACGTCGCTTACTAGTCATAAAAATGACCTAAATCAAGTGGGTGTTTCTTTTGCGTGGCCAGTAAAAGAACATTGGAATGCGGTAGCCGGTTGGAACTATAATATCAGCCGTACTTTTCCCCAAACGTATTTCTATGGGTTAGAGTATGATAGCTGTTGTTGGGCGGCACGCGTGGTTGCAGGCCGCTCATATACCAGTTTAAATCAGAACGGTGGTCCGATGTTTAATAGCGCCGTTTATTTACAATGGCAGTTCAAAGGATTGGGTACGGTGGGTATGCAGAACCCAGCAACATTATTAACGAGCAATGTTTCGGGATACCAAGATAATTTTCAATCATTCTAGCGAAGGTTTTATATGAAAAGCAGTAAAATATTAAGTACGATTTCTTTATTATTTATAATACTATTTGGTTCAACCGTTGTATTAGCTGACTCGATCGATCGCATTGTTGCGGTTGTCAACAGCAATGTCATTACAGAAAGTCAACTCGATCAGCAAATAACGATGGCGCGCCAACAAATGCCGCCTAATAGCGCCCCACTGACCGATGCGCAATTGCGCGACAAAGTATTGCAACATATGATCGACGTAGAATTACAAATGCAAATAGCCAACAAAATGGGTATCAAAGTGAGTGATGCTGAGTTAGATAAAGCCATTACGGATATCGGGCAAAAAAATGGTCTTAGTTTGGCGCAACTACAAAATAACGTACAACAACAAGGCGTGAGTTATGATCAATATCGGCAAGAAATTCGCACTGAGATGACGATTAGTCAAGTGCAACAACGGCAATTAGCACCGACAGTTACTGTCACCGATCAACAAGTTAAAGATCTATTGTTGAGTTCGGGCAGTCAAATTTTGCAGACAGCACCTACCTCGTATCATATCCAAGATATTTTAGTGTCACTGCCCGATTCACCCACTACTCAACAAGTGGATGCGGCACAACAACAAGCACAAATGTTAAAAACAAAATTAGAATCAACTCCCAATTTTGCCAAAACCATGCCAGCCCAAGCAGGTGTGCAAGCGCAAGATTTAGGTTGGTTAAAGCCAGCCGATGTGCCTGATTTATTTGTTGCCTCAGTGCAACACATGCAACCTGGTAATGTCGCAGGCCCCATTCGTGCGCCGAATGGTTTTCACGTGATCAAATTGGTAGAAATGCATGGTGGCACGGTAATGCAACACACATCAGAGGAAACACACGCGCGCCATATTTTATTAAAGCCACGCCAATTTGAAACCGATGATCAAGTCCGCGATCGTTTAGAACGCTTGCGCACTAGCATCGTGAATGGCGAAGATTTTGCGACATTAGCAACGGCAAATTCACAAGACCCGGGTAGTGCAGGCCAAGGTGGTGATATCGGCTGGGTCGGCCCGGGAGTATTAGACCCGACTTTTGAAGCAGAAATGAATAAATTAAAAATTAACGAAATCAGCGAACCTTTTAAATCGCAATTTGGTTGGCACATTGTGCAAGTATTAGGGCGCAGAGATGTGCAAGACAGCAAAGACTTTGAACGCAATCAAGCACGCCAATATATTTATCAGCGTAAATTCCAAGAAGCGTTACAACATTGGCTGCAAAGTTTACGCACGCAAGCGTATGTGAAAATCAATGATTAATGTTCTAACCCCCGGCGAACCCGCTGGCATTGGCCCTGATCTCGTTGTGCAAATCGCACAACGGGAATTTTCTTCACAACTCGTCGTGGTGGCTGACCCTGATCTGTTACAACAACGCGCACAACAATTAAAGCTACCCTTAAAAATTTCACTATATGACTCTGCTGTGGCTGCACAAACTCATCAGCCGGGCCATTTATGGATATTACCGGTAAAATTAGCAAAACCCAGTATCTGCGGCAAATTAGATCCCGCTAATGCAGCATACGTGATCGAAACCTTGCGCATAGCCGCACAAACGTGTTTAGCAAAACAATTTTCGGCATTAGTCACTGGGCCAGTGCACAAAGGCGTGATCAACGATGCAGGCATTCCTTTTTCTGGCCACACCGAATTTTTTGCAGAATTAACACATACAAAAAAAGTCGTAATGTTGTTGGTTGCCGATAATTTGCGAGTGGCGTTGGCCACTACACATTTACCGTTACGCCAAGTGGCGGATGCAATTACACAAACTGGTTTAAAACAAACGTTAATCGTGCTGCAAAAAGGCTTGCAAGATAATTTTAAAATTAAAAAACCACGCATCTTAGTGGCGGGGTTAAACCCTCATGCCGGTGAAAATGGTCATCTGGGGCGTGAAGAAATTGATATTATTATTCCTATGTTAAATGAATTGCGATCGCACGGTATGAATTTAATCGGCCCTTTGCCCGCCGATACTTTATTTCTACCAAAAAATTTAGCGCAAGCCGACGCGGTCTTAACGATGTATCATGATCAGGGTTTGCCGGTATTAAAACATGTGGGTTTTGATCGTGCCGTGAATGTGACGTTAGGATTACCATTTATCCGCACTTCGGTTGATCACGGCACGGCATTGGAATTGGCAGGCACAGGCAAAGCTGATATGGGAAGTTTGTTGGCAGCTATTACATTAGCGAAGAATGCAGTGTTTGAATAGGTTTGGATTTACCACCCTCAACTTGCAAACCATCTTCTCTCGGTTCTTCTTCTGGTTGGAAACTGGATGCATCAGCAACCGATCCAGGGTTTAAACTGTTACTCATTTGTCTTCCAAGTGGTGCTCCTAATTTTAGTGCTGAGCCATCGCTTTGTGCATCGTGATGCAAGCTTGTTTGCAGGAGTATGTTTGCTAAGACATCAATCAAATCATCTAATTTTTTAAGAATGCCTTCGCCCCAAGTTGCTGTTTGGCATTCTTTTTTCTCTAATGTTTGAATCAGTGTGGCGTTTGTAAGTTTATGTTTCTGCCAGAGCTGGAATAAATTTTCAATAATGGTTTGCAATTGCTGCGCAGTTTTTAATGTATCAGCATCTTCTTTGGCATCGGAACCCAAAATTTCTTTAATTTTTTGTTGCAGGTCTTCGAGTGATACCAACGCACCACGTTCTTTAAAACAACGGAGTTGTTCAAGTGTAAATTTATGCGCTTGGTCGATAAGATCAAGCATCCTAAGCAAGCTTGGTTGTTTTTCTAAGATATCAACAGCGGTAGCAACAGCACCTTGTTGTATTAATTGCTGAATTTGTTCTGGAGTAAAAGTGAGCTTTTTCAATGGTTCTAGCAATGCTAATTTTTTTTGCAGATCTTCTATTGTAATTGTACCGTCGGGTTGCATAAAGTTTTTCCTCCAAAAATAAATAAGTTGATAACGTTGGCGCAAGCATCTTAACATAAACTTTCAAAATCAAAAATAGGAGCCAGATCTAATTAGCGCTATTGAAATTTATACCCTTTTGCCTGCTATACTGTAGTTATGTCTAACAACAACAAATTCAAACCTGCTTGGTGGTTATCGAACCCACACTTACAAACCACGTGGTCGGTATTTGCGCGCCGTCGTATCGAAATAGCGTTGCGACGTGAATGTCTGGAATTACCCGATGGGGATTTTGTTCATCTCGATTGGACTGTCGCCGGTACAGGTCCTATTGTTTTGGTGTTGCATGGTTTAGCGGGGTCGATCGAGTCGCATTATGCTAAAGGTATTTTGCAAGCGATTAACCATTGTGGATGGCGCGGCGTATTTATGCATTTTAGGGGTTGTAGTGGCACGCCAAACCGTCTGCCGCGCAGTTATCATTCCGGTGAAACCGGTGATGTGCAATATGTGGTGGAGCAAATTCGACAACGCGAACCAAATACTCCGATTGCTGCGGTGGGTTATTCACTCGGCGGCAATGTGCTTATTAAATGGTTAGGTGAAACAGGAGATAAAAATCCGCTGACAGCAGCCGTTGTTATTTCTGTGCCGTTTGAATTAGCAAAAATTGCTGATCAGATGGATCGTGGTTTTTCACGTGTTTATCAATGGTGGTTGATGCGTTCATTACATGAAGCTGTTGAACAAAAATTAAAAACGATACAAACCATTCTCGCAGTAGAAGATGTAAGAAAGCTTAATAATTTTTGGCAATTCGATGAAAAAATAACCGCGCCATTGCATGGTTTTACTAATGCTAATGATTATTATAAAAAATCTAGCAGTCGCCAATATTTACATAATATCTGCGTGCCGACATTAATCTTACATGGACGCGATGATCCGTTTATGACCTCCGATGTTATTCCGCAAAACGATGAGTTGCCTCCCGGCGTACATATGGAAGTTAGTGAAAAAGGTGGCCATTTAGGTTTTATTGCAGGCAATGTGCCGTTTAAACCCATTTATTGGTCCGAGCAGCGTGTGGTGGATTATTTACGCGGGTTTTTAGAGAAATAGGAACTATATCTGGAATTAGAATAGTTAACTCTTGTTCCCCCCTTTGGAAAAGGGGGGCTAGGGGGGATTTACAACATCCATGGTTCTGCCATCGTGGTTTTTTCTACTAATTCTGTATTTGTTTCGCGTTGCGCTTCGAGGTTTTTAAAATCCCACAAATTTTGATCCATCAATTGGCTACACTTGATGTCGCCTAAAGCATGCAGAATATTGCTAGGAATTTTGGGATTTTCAACAGCAAGATCGTCAATGAGTTTTTTTACGCGTTTGCGGATTAATTTTTCTTGCGAGCCACATAAGTTACAGGGAATGATGGGAAACTGCTGTTCTTTAGCATAAGCGATGATATCTTTTTCTTGGCACAGCGCGAGCGGGCGAATCACAATATGACGTTTGTTATCGCTGAGTAATTTAGGCGGCATAGAACGCACTTCGCCGTTATAAAGGATCGACATTAATAAAGTGCGGATTAAATCATCGCGGTGGTGACCTAAAGCGATCTTGGTATAGCCGTGTTCAGCGGCATAACGATAAATAATGCCACGACGCAGGCGTGAACAAAGTGCGCAATAAGTTTGGCCTTCGGGGATTTTTTCTTTGACGATCGAATAAGTGTCGCGCGTTAAAATTTCAAACTTAATTTTTTTAGCTTCTAGCCACGCACGCAATTTACTATCATCCCAACCCGGTTGCGCTTGATCTAAAGTGAATGCCAAGATTTCAAATTTATTGTTAGTACGCATTTGCAATAAACGCAATATCGTCAACAGGGTAAATGAATCTTTACCGCCCGAAAGGCAAACCATAATACGATCACCTTTTTGGATCATATTATAAGCGGCAATGGCTTTGCCGGTGTAATGCAATAATTTTTTTTCGATTTTGGATTCGGTAGTCATGGGGTAAGGGCCTGTTTTTTTCAAAATGGTTTGGTGAATAGTGATAGTACATGACGGTATTGCCATCGTTTGCTATTATATACTAAGAAATGGGGTAAATGGGGGAAAGCAATATGGCCACTTTTAGCATAAGAAAATTAAATGATAACGTTTATGAGCGTTTGCGAGTGCGTGCCGCAAATCATGGCGTTTCTATGGAGGAAGAAGCACGGCGAATCATTAGTCAGGCTGTTGCAGTGCCAGAGCGAATCAGCGACATATTCCGTAAACATTTCGGCCAAAAAAACGGCGTCGATTTAGATGCCATTAACCCGTAAAGGCGATACATAACAACACTACCAAGTATTATACGTGAATAATACGAAGCGAGTAGGTCGGCTCAAGGAGTGAAGCGACGGAGCCGACATAACCAAAACTGAAAATTACTATTTTTATCTACCTGGTGCTTGCCCTGGGAGAGTTAATGGTACAGACAACTGAGTGGAATCCGCTCCTACTGTTTCTATTTCTTCAGTGGCGGTGCTGCTGGTGACCGCTAATCTCTTTGCCCTTGCTGCGGCCAGTAACGCTTGAACGCCGCTATCGTTTCCGTCTTCACTACTACCTTTTGCATCTGGTGATGTGGCAGTAGGGCTGCCAAGATCTCCAGCAGGGCTAGTGGGGACACTGCCGGGTAGAGAATCGCCATCTAGTGCAGCTATTTTGGTTGTGTCATCTGTATTTGCTTTTGCGTCTTTTCTTAAAACGTCTAAAAGTGCTTCGCTTCCTGCTTGTAGTCTTGCGGCATATGCTTTTAATCTTTCTGTATAGATAGGCTTTTTTTCTTGCTTAACAAAATTCCCGATATATTTCATAAAATCAGAATTAGCGCCACAGGTATTCATAAAATCACGACTTTCTTCGGCAAGAAAATTAGGATTTAGCTTAGTCAGTTGGTCTTCAAAATTTTTAAATTCACCATCAATTCGATGCAGTAAGACTTTAAATACATTTAAATATATTTCAGGTAATTGATTGTTTTTAAAATTTGGTAGCAGATATTTAGCCATAAACTCCCAAACTTTTTCACGCGTTATTTTTAATTCGACAGGAATTTTTATCTTTATACCGCGATCATTATATATTTGTACTAATAGTATTAAATTATCAAGATGGCTAAATGCTTTAGTTAGATCTTTTTCCATATGCGCAATAATTGAATCATTACCTCTTATTGCGCGGTAATTGGTATTTAAAACGTGTCTGGCAAAAGCGTTATCAGTAACCCAATCTACGACTCTAACGGCATTAGGACCCATTAGATTAAGTGGGAGTTTTTTGTTAACCACGGCGTATATTTCTTCGCAGCTTTTCTGTTCGTCTGTTCCCCATTTGGCAGGAAAAATCGCGAGCATTTTTCGGAAGAGTTTGTTGCTTAATGCTTCGGATTCTTCTTTAGAGAAATCAGGAGTTAATAATGCTTCTAGATTAGCAACATCTAGGTTGCTGAGGGCAATTTCTGCTGGTACTTGTAATGTAGCGCCAGGGTGCAAAGTTAAAAGTTCTGCGTGTTTTGCTGGCACTTGTAATGTAGCGTCAGGTTGCAAAGTTAAAGGTTTTGCGTGATTCGTAGTAAATAAGTAAGAAATTAATTGACTTGCACCTGATAAACCAGCAGTAATATGCAATATGGTGTCCTCGCCAATGCCGTCTTCTTGCACTGGGAGGGATTTAATTTTATCTTTCAGAAATGAGAGGTTTTTTGGATTTGTATCTGAATTTTTTCCTAATATTTTAATTAAAGTATATACGATTTGTTTATCAGTTGGGTTGCCGACTAATTTTTTATCGTATAGTTTAACTATAAAAATCATTACATTTTTATTGATACATTCTTGTAAAAATTCTATTGATAACCACTCATTGCTAGCACCCGCACTACTTAAAAGTTGTATCAATTCGAGGGGTTGTGTTTTAGATAAATGCGCAGGCACTACCGTGCTTAAAAATAAAGATTTTGTTTGATCTTCTGTTTTTGTTATTAACGAATCACCTTTTGTAATTACAGATTTTATTAAATTAAAAATAGTAGCTGCTGCATCAGCGGGGCTAGCTCCGATCAAGCTAAAGCGTCTTGTATCTGTAGCAGTTAATGCAAAATAATAGATTACTAATAGATGCAATAAAGTTAGCTTTTGTTCAGAGTCTGTTTTTTCTTCTTTTGCTGCGGCTGTTTTCCCGGTGGATTTTTTTGATTTAGCAGTAGCATCGCTAGAAAGAGTTATTGGTTCTATCAATAAATTAATATCAACGGTTTCGTCGGCTTTGGTCGCATCGAAAGTTTTATCATACTTACCAATTAGTTCTTTAGTTATGTCATCGGTTTGGTTTTGCCTCAGCACCCGCTGTACTTCATCACTCAACGTTTTTATTTTGGTGTTATCTTTGCTAGTAAGCGCATTAGCCAGCAGTTTTAGTAGTTGTGCAAACATGGGGTGTTCCTCGCAATAATGGTAGATTATGGGTCTATTATAACGAGGAAAGCTTAAGGTTTCCTTAAGAACTCTAAATTAGCTCTAGCACTTCGCGCTGTTTGGTGAAGAGCTGTTTGATGCCGTCTTCGGCCAAGGCCAGCATTTTGTCTAATTCGGGGCGGTGGAAGGCTTGTTGTTCGGCCGTGCCTTGTAGTTCGATAAAGCCGCCTTGCTCGGTCATCACCACATTCATGTCGGTTTCGGCGTTGGAGTCTTCTTGATAATCTAAGTCGAGCACGGGGGTGCCTTTATGAACGCCAATGGAAACAGCGGCGACCATATAGCGCAGCGGATCGGTTTTGAGTTTTTGCTTTTTCTGTAAATGGCGCATGGCATCGACTAAAGCGACGCAGCCGCCGGTAATGGCCGCAGTACGTGTGCCGCCATCGGCTTGAATCACGTCGCAGTCGATGGTTATAGTGTTATCGCCCAGCAATTTCAGGTCAATGGCAGCGCGTAAGGAGCGGCCAATTAAGCGTTGGATCTCTAAAGTACGGCCGCCTTGTTTGCCGCGTGCGGCTTCGCGATCAGTGCGTTCGTGGGTAGCGCGCGGCAACATGCTGTATTCCGCCGTGACCCAACCTTGACCAGAATCTTTCAAAAAGCGCGGTACACCTGGTACGACGGTGGCGTTACACAGCACTTTGGTTGCGCCAAATTCCACTAACACCGAGCCTTCGGCGTATTTGGTGTAATGACGCGTTAAGGTGATGGGGCGTAATTCATTAGCTGCACGGCCGTTAGATCGCATAAAAAATCCTATATTAAAAAGTGGTTTTTATCGTAAGAAAGGTTAGAATGCTTATTATTAGCAGGCCACTTTACTTAAATCAGAGGGTTATAGCAAATGCTTTCCAGCATGACGGCTTTTGCCCGCCAAGAAACCAGAGAAGATTGGGGTAGCGCAGTGTGGGAATTGCGCTCGTTGAACCATCGCTATTTAGATGTGAGCGTGCGCTTGCCTGATGCGCTAAATGCCTTAGAAACTACCTTGCGTGAAAGAATCAAAGCGCGTTTGCAACGCGGCAAAATCGAAGTTTTTTTGCGTTATGAATCCGCAGTCGGCAAAACCAGTGAATTAGTGTTGAATAAAAACTTAATGGCGGAACTGTTAAAAGTGCGTGATGAAATGATCACTATGCCAGGTATAAAAAAAGAAGAACTGGCAGCGATGGAAGTGATGCGTTGGCCTGGCGTGTTACAAATGCAGGAAAAGAAAATAGCAAATGTTGATCAAGCGATCATGGATTTATTTGAAAAAACACTCGATGATTTAGTCAGCACGCGCCAACGCGAAGGTCGCGCAACGCAATTATTTCTTAAACAGCGTTTAGCCGATTTGCAAAAACAAATTAGCGCCGTCAAAGTTTATTTGCCTAAAATTATACATGAGCAAAAACGCGTGTTGAGTGAACGCTTAGGCACTATCGAAGCCAAGTTAGATCCCGCACGTTTGGAACAAGAAATGGTGTTATTTACCATGAAAACAGATGTGGCGGAGGAATTAAATCGCTTGGAAACACATATCGCCGAAACCTATAAAACCTTAGATCAAACGGGATCAATCGGGCGGCGCTTAGATTTTTTATTGCAGGAATTGGGCCGTGAAGCGAATACGCTGGGGTCAAAATCAGTGAACACGGAAACCACCTTAGCATCTGTTGAGATGAAAGTATTAATCGAGCAAATGCGCGAGCAAGTGCAGAATATAGAGTAACTATGAACCATTCCACCTACAAATCGCCAGGAACACTTTACATTATTTCCGCCCCTTCGGGGGGTGGAAAAACTAGTTTGGTAAACGCGTTGCTGCAATCGGTGAATAATTTAGAGGTTTCAGTTTCCTATACCACACGCCCAGCGCGCCCCGGTGAACAAGATGGCGTTAATTATTATTTTATTGATGAAGCAACATTCAATAAATTAATTGCCGAAAATGCTTTTTTAGAACATGCCAATGTATTTGATAATTATTATGGCACATCGCGCCAATGGGTAGAAAAAAAGCTGCAGGCGGGGGTGGATGTCATTTTAGAAATCGATTGGCAAGGAGCCGAACAAATCCGCCGCCTTATGCCGCAAGCCATAGGTATTTTTATCCTGCCCCCTTCCTGGAAAGCGTTAGAAAAACGCCTGCAAGAACGGGCGCAAGACGACCCAGCCGTTATCGCCAAGCGCATGTCTGAGGCCAAAGATGAGATTTCCCACTACCATGAATACGATTATTTAATCGTAAATGACAATTTTGCCAGGGCATTGGGCGATCTTCATGCTATTATTCATGTTCGGCGGCTCAGAAAAGTGGTGCAAAAGACCGAATTAGCCACTTTAATAGCAAAATTATTGCTATAATATATAAAAGTACCCCGATTTTATTAACTAGAGAGGCATTTTTATGGCACGTATTACTGTTGAAGATTGTTTAAACCACGTAGAAAATCGTTTTAAACTCGTTTTATTGTCGGCCAAACGGGCACGACAATTATCCAAAAATGGCGCATTGTCACGTGTTCCGGTGGAAAATGATAAAGCCACCGTGCTGGCATTACGCGAAATCGCAGCGGGTTATGTTAATTTCAAAGACGAAGTGCACGATCCGTTGGAATTAGAAAATACCACCGAGCAACCGCCCAAGGGAACTGAAGCTTAGGAGGAGGAGTGACTCATTTTGCGGAGCTAAGGCATGAGCTGGAAACTTATCTGGACAGTGAAGCGGTAGAACAAATCCATCAGGCTTACCGCTTTGCTGCGCACGCGCATAAGGGCCAGCAACGTCAAACTGGCGACCCATATATTACTCACCCTTTAGCTGTCGCACAAATTCTTGCGCAGATGCGCATGGATAAACAAACCATCCTCGCCGCAATTCTGCATGATGTGATTGAAGATACACCCACCGAAAAAGAAGTGATTGCAGAGCAATTTGGAGTTGATGTCGCTGAGCTAGTCGATGGCGTTAGCAAACTCACGCAGATCAATTTTCAAAATCGCGCTGAAGCGCAAGCCGAAAATTTTCGTAAAATGTTATTGGCGATGGCGAAAGATATTCGCGTCATTTTAGTGAAGCTGGCCGATCGTTTACATAACATGCGCACGCTGGGTGCGTTAGTGCCGGAAAAAAAACGCCGCATTGCGCAAGAGACCATGGAAATTTATGTGCCTATCGCCAAGCGTTTAGGGATGCATGCTTTTCGAGTGGAATTTGAAGATTTAAGTTTTGCTGCCGTGCATCCATTGCGTTTTCGCATTTTACAAGAAGCAGCACGTCAAGCGCGGCGCGCGCGCAAAAAAATGATTTCGCAAATTGAAACCTTGATCAAAGAAGGTTTAGAAAAAAATAAATTACCACCGAGCGCAGTGTGGGCACGCCAAAAACATTTGAGCGGTGTTTATCGCGATATGAAAGAAAAACATCTTTCATTTGCCGAAATTATGGATGTGTATACTTTTTGTGTGGCAGTCGATAGCGTTGATACCTGTTATCGTGCATTGGGTGTGGTGCACAGTCTTTATAAACCTTTGCCAGAACGATTTCGCGATTATATTGCGTTGCCAAAAGCTAATGGTTATCAGTCTTTACATACTACAGTGTTTGGCCCGCATGGTGTGCCGATCGAAATTCAAATTCGTACTGTTGATATGGATAACATGGCCGATAGCGGTATTGCTGCGCATTGGTTAGATACCACTGAAGCAACCGCTAGCCCCGCACACATGCGGGCACGCGAATGGATGCGGCGTTTATTAGATATTCAACAAACCACGGGCAATGCGTTAGAATTTATTGAGAATGTTAAAATCGATTTGTTCCCCGAAGAAGTTTATGTGTTTACTCCTAAAGGCGATATTTTGGAATTGCCGCGCGGCGCAACGCCGATCGATTTTGCTTATGCGATCCATTCCGATATTGGTAATAGTGTAGTCGCGGCGCGTTTAGATCGACGGCTTGTACCATTGAGTACATTATTAGCAAATGGCCAAACGATAGAAGTGGTCACCTCACCCGAAGCAAAGCCTAATCCGGCGTGGCTTAATTTTGTAGTGACCGGGCGCGCACGCAGTAAGATCCGCCATTATTTAAAAAGTCAGCACCGCAATGAATCCGTTATTTTTGGACAGCGTTTATTAGAAGCAGCACTAACACTGTTAGGAAAAAGTTGGGCAGAGATCCCAGCTGAAAATCTCAGTGCTGTATTACAACATTTTCAATTTAAAAATACCGATGATTTATTAGAGGCGGTGGGTGTCGGTAATCAAATGGCGCCACTAGTTGCACAATTTCTTATTAGCATGACGAATGCGCCCGCATTAGATTCTGCATCACACCATTTAGTGCAATCATTAGTGATTAAAGGTACCGAAGGTTTATTAGTGAATTTCGCCGAATGTTGTAGGCCGATTCCAGGTGATTGCGTAGTAGGTATTTTATCGGTTGGCCATGGTGTTAATGTTCATCAAGCGCATTGCAAACACGTGCTCAAATTTAGTAAATCACCCGAAAAATTTATTTCCGTTTATTGGGATGAAAATATTCAAGGTAATTTTAAATCCGATCTTCGCGTGGCAGTGGCCAATCAACCCGGTGGGTTAGCGCAATTGGCGAGTGCGATTGCCAAAGCCAACGCGAATATCGATAACATTAGTGTCGAACAAGGTGATGCCAGTTTTTGTTTGGTGCATTTAATCGTGTCGGTGCATAATCGTGTGCACTTAGCGCAAGTATTAAAACGCTTGCGTGCCGTAAAAGCCGTTGCCCGCTTGGCGCGCGGCAAATAAATATGTTATATTGTTAAAAATCACTATGCCTAGGAGAATACGATGCAGACCAAACAAGCTGTTCATACCCAACAAGCACCCCAGCCCAGCGGCACTTATTCGCAAGCTATTAAAGTGGGCAATACGGTTTATTTAGCGGGGCAAATTCCTACTCATCCGCAAACCAATGAAATGGCAAAAGGAATTGAAGCACAAGTAGAACAAGTCTTCAAAAATTTAGCGGCGGTTGCTGAGGCAGCGGGCGGTAATCTTTCAAATATTGTAAAGCTGAATATTTTTCTCAAAGATCTCAAAGATTTCCCGGTGGTAAATAGCACGATGGAAAAGTTCTTTACTCAACCTTATCCCGCGCGCAGCACGATTGGTGTTGCGGCATTGCCTAAAGATTCGGCGGTAGAAATTGAAGGTATTATGGTTATCTAATAATCTAGGAGATCAACATTGCGAACATTCATTTTGCGCTTAGTGGTGGTGTGCCTTAGTTTTAGTTTAATGGGTTGTTTGGATTCTCTTTTTAACGATGGTTCCGAAAAACCAACCAAAGCGCCCACTGTGACGACGACTTCTCTCCCTGATCTAGGAAGTTCAAATTTTTCTTCCGGAACAATTTCGCATGTGGTTTTATTGCTACCACTGCAGGGTAGTTTAGGCCGATCAGGCCAAGCCGTGCGTGATGGATTTTTAACGGCATACAATGATGCACCAGCCGGTGCAAAACCAGCGCATGTGGAAGTGATCGACACTAGTACGACCAATATTCAACAAGCTTATCAACAAGCAGTGAGCCAAGGCGCAGATTTTATTGTAGGGCCATTGGCGAAATCGGAAGTGCAGAGTTTAAATAGCATGGGAAGTTTATCAGTGCCAGTATTGGCGTTGAATAATCTTGACCCTAGTCAATCTATCAATCAACATCTTTATCAATTTGGGTTGTCGCCGTTAGATGAAGCCAGTCAAGCGGCTACCATGGCTTGGCAACAAAATTATCGTTCTGCGTTAATCATCGTGCCCGCTGGAAGTTGGGGCCAAAATATCGCACGAGAATTTCAAGAACAATGGCAATCACAAGGTGGCAATGTTGCCGACAGTTTATATTATTCGGGTTCAACGCAAACACTGACGTTGCGGTTGCGTAATTTGTTGCACTTTAAACAAGGGGCGGATAAACAATCACTGCCCACACGTCGTCACGATTTTGATGTGATATTTTTAGCCGCTACGCCCGATGCCGCGCGACAAATTCGTCCGCTGTTAAAATTTTATTACGCTGGCAATATGCCGATCTATGCCACTGCATTAGTTTATACGGGCACTCCGCAACCGGGTATGGATCGTGATCTCGATGATATTGTTTTTTGTGATGCGCCATGGGTATTAACCAACGGCCCGAACGGACAACTGCGGCAACAAATTTCGGTATTTTGGCCGGGCGAGTTTAGGCAAAATTTACGGTTATATGCGTTGGGTGTAGATGCTTATAGTGTAATGACGCGATTGAATTCATTACAAAGCTCTTCCACTTTTGCGGGCGCTACGGGCACGTTGTCGTTAAATGATCAACAGCGTATTGTGCGCCAATTAACCTGCGCGCGTTTTGAAGGTGGTGTGCCGCAGGTGGTGAATTAATTAAACTAGTTTTTATTAGGAGGTATTTATGTTTAAAGCCAATGCACATTTTAAAGATGTAGTCGACAAATTAAAGTCGCTTCCGCCGGAGCGTCAAAAAGAAGTTGCAGATTTTATTGATTTTTTATCTCAATATCGCAGCGACCATGGTTCCGCAAAAGCAGCGCGATCGATCTCTGAGCCAGTATTTAAGAAAATCTGGAATAATCCTGAGGATGCTGTTTATGACGACCTATAAATTTGGAGATGTTATTTTAGTTCCATTTCCTTTTACAGACCAATCAGCTATTAAAAAAAGACCTGCTGTTGTAATTAGCTCGGTTGCTTATCAGACTAAACAACAAGATGTAATTATTATGGCTATAACAAGCCAAATCAAAGAACAGCAAGGCTTTGGTGAGATACTGATTAAAAATTGGGGGCATTGAATACTATTGATAAAAGTGCATTGCTTAATATGTTACAAATAATTATTAATGATAATATACATGGGTAAAACTCAAATAATTGGGCAAGATGCTGAAGACCTAGCCTGCCGATACTTACAGGAACAAGGATTAAGTCTAATTGTTCGTAACTTTCGCTGTCGCGTAGGTGAAATTGATTTAATCATGCAGGATAAAAAAAGTATCGTGTTTGTAGAAGTGCGTTGCCGGAAAAATAATAATTATGGTGGCAGTTTACAAAGCATTACTTACAGTAAACAAACTAAACTAGTTCGTACCGCCAATTATTTTTTACAACAACAAAAACTATTTGAAAAAGTACCCGCGCGGTTTGATGTTATTGCCATTACTTCTTCCGCAGTTAATTCATCAATAGAGTGGATCAAGAATGCTATCTGTTGAATTGCTTTTTACCCCCTTTGGAAAAGGGGGTCGCCGAGCGCTAAGCGAGGCGGGGGGATTTTGTTTTAAAGATTTTGCAGTCTTCTTCAAATCCCCCCTAGCCCCCCTTTTTCAAAGGGGGGAACAGGAAAAATTCTTTTTCAAAGGGGGGAATAAGAATGAGTTACCCTATTTCCACATGTGACCCTTATTGTGTTATATTAAATTATGGATTCCATCGCACAAATAAAACAACATTTTAACGACAGCATTCAAACCAAAATGACGGCTGCCGAAGTATTGGCTGAGCCCATTGCGCGGGCGGCTGAGTTAATGACGCAGTGTTTGCTGAATGGCCACAAAATATTGAGTTGTGGTAATGGTGGGTCAGCGGCGGATGCGCAGCATTTTGCGGCAGAGATGCTGAATCGTTTTGAAATCGAACGCCCCAGTTTGCCCGCATTTGCGTTGACCACTGATTCATCAACCATGACTTCGATCGCCAATGATTATAGTTTTAATGAGATATTTGCCAAACAAATTCGTGCACTTGGGCAAGCCGATGATATTTTATTGGCAATTTCAACCAGTGGCAATTCGGCTAATGTGGTACAAGCCATTAATGCCGCGCATGATCGTCACATGCAAATCGTCGCATTAACAGGGCGTGACGGTGGCGCCATGGCGTCCTTATTATCACCCGAAGATATTGAAATCCGCGTGCCCACCCAATCCACAGCACGCATTCAAGAAACCCACCTGCTAGTGATTCACTGCTTGTGTGACCTCATCGATAAACAGCTATTTGGGCAAATGAATGAATAGCGAGTTTATCGCAACCCTCAAAACACTGCTACAGGCAGAAGGTGTTTTGACTGATTCTGCGTTGTGTGAAAAATATGGCGCTGATACCAGCAGAAATTTTCATGTTCCACAAGCAGTGGCATTTGCTCGCAATGCCGAACAAATCCAAAAAATTGTTTTATTGTGTAATAAATACAAAGTACCATTGACTGTACGCGGCGGCGGCACAGGAACAACCGGCGCAGCTGTACCGCTACAAGGCGGGTTGGTGCTTTCATGTGAAAAAATGCAGAAGATAATTAAAGTGGATGCTGACAATCGAGTGATGGTGGTTGAGCCAGGTGTGTTTAATCAAACAATTCAAGATGAGGCAGCCAAGCACGGATTTTTTTGGACCCCCGATCCAGGCAGCGCGGCAACCTGTACGGTCGCAGGTAATTTAGCGTGTAATGCGGCGGGGCCGCGTGCTATAAAATATGGTACTGCCCGTGAAAATACGCTTGGTTTAAAAGCTGTAACGGGTAGCGGAGAAATTATTCATACTGGCACTTATACCACTAAAAGTGCTGTGGGCTATGATTTAACGCGATTATTAATTGGTTCAGAGGGTACATTAGCTATTATTACGGAAGCGATTTTAAAACTCACACCGTTACCCACCACCAAAAAAACCATGCGTGTTTTATATAAAGACATTCATTCAGCGACACAAGCAGTGACGCAGATTATGGCGCAGCCCGTGATCCCCTGTGCACTGGAATTTATTGATAGTGAAGCTATTAATTTAGTGCGCGCGCAAGGCGTTGATTTACCGATGACGGCAAAAGCGTTATTATTGATTGCGGTCGACGGCGTGCCAGAAACTATTCAATTAGAACAAGAAAAATTGATTGCTGCTGCAAAAAATGCGGGGCTGATTGAAATTATTACAGCGAGCAATACAGCAGATGACACAAAATTATGGCAAGCACGCAAAGCGTTATCGCTGGCTTTAAAAACCATCGCACCCATAAAAATAAATGAAGATGTGGTAGTGCCTGTTGCACAGCTACCCGATTTAATTTTAGGCTTAGAAAAACTAGCTAAAAAATATAAAATTAATATAGTTAATTTTGGCCATGCGGGTAATGGCAATATTCACGTTAATTTGATGGTAACACCGGAGCAAATGCAACAAGCCAAACAATGTTTGAGTGAGGTATTTGATTTGGTGCTGAAGTTAAAAGGCTGTTTATCTGGCGAGCATGGAATCGGCATTGAAAAAAGAGATTTTATTGCACGTGAGGTCAATCCTGCCACGTTGGTTATTATGCGCGGGATTAAACAGGTTTTTGATCCCAATGGTATTTTGAACCCGGGGAAGGTATTTCCCTAAATATTATTGCGTATAAGGCGTTGTTTGCAAGGTCAAAATAAAAGTGGCCCCTTGGCCAAGGCCATCACTTTCAACACGTAAATTCCCATTGATTTCTTTGGCTGCAAGTGCCCCACTATGCAACCCAAAACCGTGGCCATCTTTTTTGGTAGTAAAGCCAAAAGTAAACATTTTAACAAGATTTTCCGGTGCAATACCTAAACCATTATCTGTCACAGTAATTATTATTTCATTTTTATTTGCGGTATTTTTAATGGCAAGATTAATATGCTTCTCGTTTTTATCAACGTCCGCGATTAATGAAGCTTTCGCATTTTGAATAATATTAATCAAAATTTGTGATAATTTTGTTTTATCAATTAAAATAGCCGGAGTATCTTCGAATTCTTTATTAATTGTAATATTATGCCTATCAAAAGGCGCACCACTCATTTGTAGCGCAGATTCGATAATATTAGGCAGAGAAACTTCTTCTGCGATGCCCATTACACCACTAATGGATCGCTGCATGGCAACAATCTCGCGGATGTGTTGAATATTTTGATTGAGATTGGCAACTTCCTTGGCAAACTTTTCTTGATCTTTGGCAATAATATCAGCCAATGAAATAAGATATTCGGGGATCATTTTTCCTTTAGGATCTTGTGCCAGATAATCAGGTTGCGTCGGTAAGTTTTCCTTCATTAATTTTGTAATCGCTAGTAGTTTATTATAGTTTTGTTTGGCAAGATTTTCTTGCAATAATTCGATTGAAACATTGGTGCTATTTAAAACATTGCCCACATTATGTAATATCGAAGTAGCTACATCTGCCATACCGGCTCGGCGTGCCGAGGTAACGAGTTGGCGATTTAATTCTGCTATGGCTTCTTCTGCTGTTTTACGTGTGTTAATATCCATAGCCACACCAGATAGTTGATATTCTAGCTGCGCACTATTTTTTTGTGAGGGATCCCCGATAATGAGATACCAACGAAATTCTCCTTTTGCATTGCGAATACGTAGTTCAAATTCAAATCTCGTTCCTTCTAAAAAGGTTTTTTTCACACATTCTTTAAAGCGCGTTCGATCATTGTCATGTACTAATGTAAGAAATTTTTCATAGAGGATAGTTGCATTAGCCGCGTCTAAACCCAACATGGAATAAAGTTCCGTTGACAATATTAACATGCTAGATTTTTTTTCATAATGAAAATAACCCAGGTGTGCTACATGCTGCGCGTTTTCTAGTTTTGCATTTAGGTCGAGCAATTCGCGTGATGAGATTTCCATCGAACGTTCAAGTATGTAGCGTTCTTGGTCGGCTTCAATATAAACGTTATTAATATGAGTAACAAATTTCTGCCACTGTTCAAGATCAGCAGGAAGGGATTCCACATTTAGATTGAGACGACTAAATTGTCGTGCCAATAGTTTATGTAGTTGGAGTGTCATCAAAATCTCAGTTATTTTTCACAAAAAGTAGTAAGCGTCATGGTTTGATTATGTAAATCACAAGAACCCGTTGTAAATGGCGAAATTTCTCCGTAAGAATAAAACCCAATTTGAGTAGTGCCTTTTGGTAAAGTTTCGATCAGTGATTCTGTTTCTTCTTCGGTACGTTCACCCAGTAACAGCCTTCTACCGACACAACTAATGGCTACAGCAAGAATAGAAGTAGCATTATTTTTATCTAATCCGCAGTGGGTTGTTTTAGTGACGATCTCGCCAGTTTCGCTGGCACTAGCAATTAAACGATCAAAATTGGCGCGCATTAATTGGGCAAGATAGCCTTGTGGTACATCACCAGCAAAAGTTAACGATTGTTTTTTTTCATCAATTGCCAAAATTGTTCGAACCAATTGTCGGGTATCGGATGCATCTTTGCGAATGGCTAATGGATATAATAAACCAGTGGCAGGTAATCCATTGGCCCGCTCACCTAAATATTCTTTATAGAGAGCAAGAGCAGGGCGTCCATCCAATTCAAGTAAAATATTATTTTTTGAATTCGTAATACGGCGTTCTGGCCCAAAAATGTCCCAACCACCACGCGAAGCATGACCGATTTGAATGTTATCGCCATATAAACCTACGGCGACAATGCTGTCGGTTAAAATTTCTCCATTGAAGATAGTCCATGTTTTTTTGAACGCACTACCATCACCAGCTAAGCCTCCAGTGATAACCACTTCTTTATCACTAATTTTATTTAACCCTTTTACGAGTTCGGAGCCATTCACTTGCAAACCATCTGATAATACAAATATAGAACGCAGATTTGTTTTATTAAGTTGTTTACTAATTTGCTCGCCCGCTGCTAACGAACCATCCATCGCTTTTATTTGCGTTTTTACTATTTCGATTTGAGTTTTATCAAATTTTGCAACAGCTACAATGAGGCTTTTATCTAAGATGTGAGCGCCACATATTTCCCCTGCGCCGGAACATCCAATCATTTTAGCTTTGGGGTAAGCTTTTGCCAGTTCTTTAATGGGGGCAGGATTATTAATAAATTCTGGTGCAGCAAATATCAAAATGAGTGTGTTGTCTGAATCGAGTGTGGGGAAGTTTTTAACAGACCATCCTTTGCCGTTAATATATTGAAATGATTGTAGTTCCATTACACATTCTCCTTGTTAACTTACATCCATTATATATATTTTATACCATTTTCCTTGATTTTTCCAGGTCAACGCCTACAATTTAGATATACGTTTACAGGGAGTAACGATGAACGCTGAAAACTATCGCATATTAGTTATCGATGATAATCCTGCCATTCATGATGATGTACGTAAGATATTACAACCCGAAGACAAAGAGATCGCTAAAATTCGCGCTATTGAAGCAGAATTATTGGGTAAGTTAGACTCAGGTGTTGAGGATCTGCCCAATTTTCACATCGATTCGGCCCATCAAGGCGAAGAAGGCTATAATTTGGTATGTGACGCCATAAAAGCAGGTAAGCCTTATGCCTTGGCTTTTGTCGATATTCGTATGCCACCCGGGTGGGATGGTGTTGAGACCATTAGCCATATTTGGTTAGTCGATAAAGATATTCAGATTGTCATTTGCACTGCTTATTCTGATTATTCCTGGTCTGATACCATTAAGAAATTAGGGCAGTCAGATCGTTTATTAATTCTCAAAAAACCGTTTGATAATGTTGAAATTCGTCAATTAGCTTGTGCGCTGACCAAAAAATGGAGCTTAACACAGCAAGTAAAAAAACAACTCAGTGATTTAGAAGAAAAAGTTGATATGCGCACGGCCGAATTAAGAGCGACATTAGATTCAACCACCGATGGTATATTAGCGGTAGGTATAGATGGTAAAATACTTAATTTCAATCAGAAGTTTATTGATATCTGGGGCATTGCAGAAAAACTATTAAAAACCGGCAGTGAAGCAGATGCGCAAAAAAATATTGCTGAACAGATTCGCCATGCTGAGATTTACCTTGCTAAGGTAAAAGAATTAGATATCGATGTTAAAACGATTTTTTTTGAAGAATTAAAATGTAAAAATGGACGTGTCATTGAATGCTACTCACAACCGCAAAAAATTGAAGATCGTTTTGAAGGACGAATTTGGTGTTATCGTGATATAACACAACGCAAAGAATTGGAATTACAACTGGCTTTTCAAGCAACACATGATATTTTAACTGGCCTGCCTAATCGCTCGCTGCTGCTTGATCACTTACATTTAGCCATTGCGCACGCTAAGCGGACTAAACTATTTATTGGGATTTTGTTTTTCGATTTGGATCGATTGAAATTAATCAATGACTCCATGGGCCATAACGCAGGCGATAAATTATTGCAAGAGATTGGGCGCCGCCTTAGTTCACATGTTCGTGAAAGTGATACGGTGGCGCGACTCGGTGGTGACGAATTTGTCATGATTATTACTTCTTTGGAAAAAGAAGAGCATGTACTACCCATCGCATGTGTTTGTTTGGATGCAATCAGTAAACCGATAAAAATTGATGATAAGGAATTGCGCATTACTGCTAGTGTTGGCATAAGCATTTACCCAAAAGATGGCGAAGATATTACTACTTTGTTGCGCAATGCTGATATTGCCATGTATCGTGCTAAGGAAGCTGCTAGCAATCTGCCGCAGTTTTATACCAAAGAGATGAATACTCGTGCGCAAGAGCGTTTAACTTTAGAAAATAATTTGCGCATTGCTTTAGAAAAGAATGAATTTATTCTTTATTATCAGCCACTCATTGATTTAACGAACGGGTCCATTTTTGGTGTGGAAGCATTATTACGCTGGCAGCACCCAAAGTTGGGTATCATTCCTCCTCTGGAATTTATTCCCTTGGCAGAAGAGATTGGGTTGATCCTACCGATCAGTGAATGGGTATTGCGCGCTGCGTGTGTACAACAAATGACTTGGCAAAAGCTTGGTTTACCTGCTTTGAGAATGGCGATTAATATATCTGCGCAACAACTCAAGCAAAAAGATCTGGTAGAAGTTATTCAAAAAATTATCACCGAGACAAAAGTCAACCCTAAACACTTAGAATTCGAGTTAACCGAAAGTATTCTTATTCATAATCGCGAAAGCATTAATAATAAATTAAAAGCCATTAAAGATATGGGCATTGATTTAGTGATTGATGATTTTGGTACTGGATATTCCAGCTTAAGTTATCTCAAGTTATTCCCTATCGATAAAATTAAGATCGACCAATCGTTTGTACATTACATAAGCCCCGATCCAGAAGATACGGCAATTATCGCTGCTATTATGTCGGTAGCAAAAACGTTAAAATTACGCGTATTGGCTGAAGGGGTAGAAACTAAAGAACAACTTGAATTTCTGCGTGCTAGTCATTGTAACGAAGCGCAAGGATATTATTTCAGTCGGCCATTAACCACAGAAGGCATTACCGAGTTGTTGCGCAGTGGTAAGCAAAATAAACCTTAAAGCCCGAGCTTTTTTTCAATCAAATCATTAATTTAAGAAAACCTTAAGGATCGAGGCGTATACTCGACCCTATCGAGTTGTTGTAGCCTTAGATTAAGCACTTATTTGGAGAGATATTATGCCTGTTACTATAAAAATACGATTCCCTGATGGATTTGATTCTGAAATGTTACCACAATTACCCCAGACATTATTTATGCCTGAGCAAAAAATTACAGTGGATGCTATTAAACAGGATGTATTTAAAGATCCTGTTATTTGGTTGGTAGGGAAAGAGACTATTCCTAATCTTACTGAGAATATAGATTTAAAGCCCACTGGAAAAATACAAGTACATGCTTTAGATCAATCACTAAGTAATATTGGTCTCTATAGGGATCAATATATTTTATTTTCTGAAACACTCACAAATCTAATTGAAAGCGATAAATATACTGGGATGCACACAACACTTAATGATGGTGGTGGGATGCTTTATACAATTAAACCAGGTAAGTATGGAAGGGGATATTTAGATATTGAAATTCAGGATGTAGAAGAATTGCGAGACAAAAACAAAGCGCCTAAAGAAACTTGGCGCAGAAATATTGATGATCCGAACTATATGGTAGCTCGCAAGTGTGTGGAAGCCATAATTGAAAAGTTATTGCAGCACATTAATGGGGTTAGGTTACAGTTGTTTGCGAGTAAACCAAAAACAAAAAATGGACCGCCACGATCTGTGAGTTTGATAGTGACTGGAGTACCAAATAAGTATGTGAAGCCTCTTGGTTGGTTCAAAAGTAACGACGATAAGCATAAAAGATCTCATACGCTTGGTGATACACCGTGGGCGCAAAGCACAGTATCGACATCTACTCTATTACCACCCCCAATGCCGCCATCTGGGCCGCCGCAGCCAGTTTCATCTGATGAAAAAATACTGACCACACAATTTGCCACTGCGCTTTATGGATTTACCGGAAATGCTATCGAAAGCAAAATCGCAGATGGGGAGGAGCAATATAAAGATAAGCTGACTATATTGATGCAGGCAATTCTCAAAGGCCAAAAAAATAAAAATGTACCTGTGGCCCTGAAGATAACTAAAATATCTGGCGAATTACTCAATGCAACAGGATCTATGCAAACTAACAAACAAAAGTTTGACACCTATGTTATTAATTGTGCTTATAAAGCACGCTATGGAGAAAAAATATTTAGGCGCAAAGATAAGCGAGAAGTATGGCGAAGTATCATCAAAGATTTTAATGAAGAATTGAATCCTCAATATAGTACAAAAGATGTCGATTATTTTGCGCAAGAATTATCACGAATAAAAGCCGAAAGGCCAAAAGATAAAGCGCTGTTAAAAACAACTAGGCCATCCCACCGTGCTACTATATAAACCTTAAGATGATGGGCTTTCTAAACGTACAATCTGTTCGGCTTGTTGTAAGGTCAAGCCGATCAGTTGTTGGTTTTTATTTTTTTGTTGCTCGAGTTCTAATTCCAGTGTGGCGATTTTATCGTTAAACAATAATAGTTCTTTTTGCTGTTGATCTTCAAGGTGGCTCATTTTAATTTCAAGATTTAAATTGCTATCAATTTGTTGTTCTGCCATCGCAATAGTGGTTGCTAAACGTTCTTTTAAGTGAGTGATTTCTTGTTTTAACCCGGTTAATTCCAATTGCTTGTTAATATCGTGAATGCCAAAATCCACCGTGTCAGTGGTTTCTAGTGGTTGTGCAATAGATTTTTTCCCCGTTACGAAATAATGTACGCTGCGCTCAATTAATAATACCAGCAATATAGCAATGCCACTGGGTAGTAACCACAATGGCCAGGTATCCCATAAAATAGACCAGCCAGGGCCTGCATCGGGGTGCGGTACACCTTCAAGATCATATTCGCCGATGAAATGTGAATTGAGGTAGAGGTTCCAACTGTCATATCCTGCTGCCAAAAAAGTAACTAATAATGCAAGGCCGACAAAGATGGAAGTCGTACGCCAATTTCCTTGACTATAAATGAGCGTAACAACACCTACGATGATAATTGCACAGGATAACCAGATCCAAACAGGTAATGTGTGTACGGCAGTTGCATTATCCATTGAAAATTAGCCAATTTGATGGAGTATGGAAACCATTTCCAAGGCGGCATCAACTGCTTCGCGGCCTTTATGCCCGTGTTTGCCACCGCAACGATCTAGTGCTTGTTCTTTATTGCTGGTTGTTAATACCCCAAAAATAACCGGAACACCATAATCCAACGCTACTCGTTGGCAACCTTGGCTGACTTGATCACAAACATAATCAAAATGCGTTGTTTCGCCTTGAATAACTGCTCCCAGTGTAATAACTGCTGCGTAATACCCTTTGTGTATTAAATGTTGGGCGACAACGGGGATTTCTACCGCACCGGGGACCCAGATAGCAGTTATATTTTCCTCAGGAAACGAAACTTCTTTTAAGCGTTGTAGCGCACCTTCATATAATAAGCGGGTGATATCTTCATTAAAACGACTGATGACCAATGCGATTTTAAAATTTTCTTTCATGGTTTTTTTCCAGTTATAAATTTAGCAAATGTCCTAATTTATTTTGTTTAGTCATTAGATAACGCGCATTTTCATCCGTGGGTAACATGGTAATAGGTTCGCGCTCAATAATTTCAATCCCATAGCGAGTTAACTCCGCCATTTTTTGTGGGTTGTTGGTTAGCAAACGAATTTGCTGAATACCCAGTTGTCGTAAAATTTGTGCGCCTATCCAATAATCGCGTTGGTCGGCTGAAAAGCCTAATTGATGGTTTGCTTCGATAGTATCCAAACCTTGGTCTTGTAATGCATACGCTTTTATTTTATTCGCTAAACCAATGCCGCGGCCTTCTTGTCGCAAATATAGTAATATGCCACCTTCTTCACTGAGGCGATGCAGTGATTGTTGTAATTGCCAGCCGCAATCACAACGGCTAGAGCCAAATAGATCGCCGGTCAAACATTCGGAATGCATGCGCACTAGAATCGGTTTGTCTTGGCGTAATTCGCCATGGATTAGCGCCAAGTGATGATCACCACTCAATAGATCCGCAAAAATATTTAAAGTGAATTCACCGTGTGGTTCGATGGGTAAGCGCGAGGTAGCAATATTCTCCACCAACGTTTCTTTGCTTAAACGATAGTCTATAATTTCGCGAATTGAAATCAAGGTTAAATTATGTTGCTTGGCAAATTCTTTGAGTTGTGGCATACGCGATGAATTACCATCTGGGTTGAGGCACTCACAAATCACTGCAGCTGGCGCAAGGCCCGCGAGTTTTGTTAAATCAACACTACCTTCTGTATGCCCCATGCGTTCGAGCACACCATTTTTGCGAGCGCGTAACGGAAAGATATGCCCAGGTAGTGCGATATCATTCGGCGTGCTGTTAGGGTCAATCGCAGTGAGAATAGTATGTGCGCGATCAGCGGCAGAAATACCGGTAGTGACGCCATGCGCCGCTTCGATGGAAATGGCATAAGCTGCGGTTTTATCGGAACAATTTCGTTGCACCATCATGGGAATTTGTAAGCGATCGATGTAGGCGCCATCTAAGGCCAAACAGATCAGGCCGCGCCCGTGCGCGTTCATAAAGTTAAGTGCAGCGGGCGTTACTTTTTCAGCGGCCATGATTAAATCGCCTTCATTTTCGCGATTTTCATCATCGAATAAAACGACCATGCGGCCTTGGCGTAGATCTTCTAACGCTTTATGGAGATTTGCAAAAGGAGTTGACATAATAGTTACCTGCTCATTTGTTGATATTGATTGACGATGACCCGTGCCATCCAATCGAATTCAAGATTGACTTCGTCATCCTTGGTTAGAGCACTGAGATTAGTGCGTTCCAATGTATGCGGTATCAGCATTACTTTAAAGCCATCCGGCAATACTTCGTTGATCGTTAAGCTCACACCATTAACTGCAATACTACCCTTTTTGAGCAGATATTGCATGTTTTCTGGGGTTAGCCCACCGATATGGAATTCAGTAAATTCCGCTTGTTTTACGATTTTTTGCACAATGCCACGGGTGTCGACATGGCCCATGACCCAATGTCCACCGACGCGATCACCCATGCGTAGCGAACGTTCTAGGTTGATTTTACGCTGTGGGGTAAAACCATGCGCGGTGCTGAGATTTAAGGTTTCAGGTGAAATATCGCAGCTAAAAAGGTGTTTTTGCGGTTGTGTCGCAGTGAGGCAAATGCCATCAACAGCGATGCTTTCACCTTCTTCTATATCGGTAAATTGGCACTGAATTAATGCTTTTAAAGCGTTGGCAGTTTTACTGATTTCGATGATAGTTCCGCAATGGTCGATAATGCCGGTATACATAAGCCCTCGGAGGAGTTGGTTAAAGGGCTATTATAGCAAAATTATGGGGTTGGGGGGTAATATGCCTCTGTCACCACCTCATTTCACAGACCATATCTTCACCCAATATCTGCCAATTTTTTTGTTGTACTGTGGCAAAAATATCATGATCTTCGACAAAAGCATTTTGCGCTTGCGCGCCTAGCCATTTGGGTGCGATATAAATATAGGCTTTTTGTAAGAGTTGTTGTTTAAGAAAAGAACTAAAGCATTGGCCACCGGCTTCGATCCACAAATCATGAATACCATCATTGCCAATTTTTGCCAGCACGGCATCGAGATCTAAACCATGATGACCGCCTGGAACAACCACACAATGCGCACCTTGTGCTTTCAAGGCTTGCAATTTTTTGGGATTTACATTGTCTGTATGAAATAAAGTAATTGATTTTGTACTGCTAAAGATGTTGGCGCTTAATGGCGTTGCCAGTTGACTGTCTAAAATATAAAGTGGTTTTTTATATTCTATATTGGCTAAACGTACATTCAATAAGGGGTCATCTTTTTGAATGGTTTGTATAGTGGTTAAAATAGCATCGGATAATTTACGTTGTTGATGGGTAAACAATTGCGCATCTTTGTTGGTGATATTAACACGGGTGCCATTCGCACCGGCAATTTTTCCATCTAAACTCATTGCTAATTTAGCAGTAACAAAGGGTTTTTTGTGTTGCCACCAAAAAGCATAACTCTGATAAAATGTATCGATTTCTATGGCAGGAACATGTAAATATTCAATGCCTGCAGCGCGTAAAATCTTTTCACTTTTGCCAGTGACTTGTGGATTAGGATCGCGAAAACCAAAAACGACTTGTTTGATACCGCGTTGGATTAATAAATCAGTACACGGTGGCGTTTTGCCAAAATGGCAACAAGGCTCTAACGAAACATATAAGGTTGCGCCGTTAGCATTTTCACCTAAATTTTTTAATGCTTCTACTTCGGCATGAGGTTGACCACTGCCACGATGAAAACCTTGTGCTAAAATTTTGTTGTCTTTGACTACAAGTGCACCGACAGCGGGGTTAGGTGCGCAAAATCCTCGGCTAATAGTGGCAAGCTCTAGAGATTTTAAAAGAAATGACATGTGCATTTAGATAATGCCCTGATTAAAGAGGTAATGTTTAAACGGTCTACTGAATTGAATGATTATAACTTAAAATCTTACAACACGGAACTTAACATTTTTTAGGTAAATGCCCGCAGCAATTTTGCATGAATGCCGTCAAAACCGGTATTACTCATAATTAAAATATGATCGCCGCTGCGGCTTTCGGCGATTAACATTTTAATAATTTCATCAACGTTGTTGCCAACCTTAGCAAGTTGGCTGATTTTTTTGGCGACGTCAGCAACACCCCAATCTTCTTTGGGTTTGGCCAAAATTACCATATCGGCTTGGGCGAGTGCAGGCGCTAACGTTTCGCGATGTACGCCGGTACGCATGGTATAAGAACCACATTCTAACACCGCAATAATACGTTCTTTGCCCACTTTTTTTCGTAAACCATTTAATGTGGTTGCTACTGCGGTAGGGTGATGGGCAAAATCATCGTAGATCGTGATCCCGTTTACTTTGCCGTAAATTTCCATACGACGTTTAACATTGCGAAATTTTGCCAGCGCCGCGATGGCTTGTGCAGGTGTTACGCCAACATGTTGTGCCGCTGCTATTGCCGCCAGTGCGTTATTGACATTGTGCAAGCCTAATAATTCCCAGTTTAAATTTCCTTGTAATTTATTTTGGTAATAAATAGCAAATGCGCTGCCATCGGGTGTTACATCGCGTGCTTGCCAAGCACTAGTGTTTGATGCAAATGTTTCGGTCGGTGTCCAACAACCCATTTCTAAAACATCTTTTAACGCGCTATCATTTTGTGGATAAATAATTAAGCCATTACCAGGAATGGTGCGTACTAAATGATGGAATTGTGTCTTGATTGCAGCGAGATCAGGAAAAATATCGGCGTGGTCAAATTCTAAATTATTTAAAATAACGGTGCGTGGATGATATAAAATAAATTTAGAACGTTTATCGAAAAATGCGGTGTCGTATTCATCGGCTTCGATCACAAAAAATTTATTCCCCGATTTATCATGGCCAAGTCGCGCAGATACGCCAAAATTTTGTGGAATGCCACCGATCAAAAATCCCGGGTTTAAACCGGCATCTTCTAAAATCCAAGCTAACATGCTGCTCGTGGTAGTTTTGCCATGCGTACCTGCCACGGCTAGTACCCAGCGATCACGCAGAATGTTTTCCGCCAACCATTGCGGGCCAGAAATATAGGGCAGGTTGTTATTTAAAATAAATTCTACCAGTGGGTTGCCACGCTTCATGGCGTTGCCGACGACGATTAAATCGGGCATGGGGTCTAATTGCGCGGGGTCAAAACCTTCGCTGAGCACGATGCCTTGCTCACTCAATTGCGTGCTCATAGGCGGATAAACATTGGCATCAGAACCCGTTACATGATGCCCTTGTTGTTTGGCCAGCACCGCAATGCCTGCCATGAATGTACCGCAAATACCGAGGATGTGAATGTGCATAGTAGTGCTCTTCTGCTGAAATAAATATAATGAACAAAATAACTTCCCGTTCGCTAACTTGGGAAGTTGTCTTGTATTCTATTATAATACTTTATTTCAGCAAAAATGTGTGCTTATAGTTTAATAGTTCTTAGCTGAAGGTAGGTTTTTTTCTGCTATTTGCAGTGGAAATAAATGGGGGCAAACCGGCACTTGGTTCTGGTGGGGAATCAGGTGACATGTTTGAGTTACCGCCTGCCAATAACCAGAAAGAGGATGTGGTTCCCGGCGGAGTATCCGTTTCTTTTCCAAATTTGAAGTGCCCTCTACGTGCAGGTTGAATTGGTATAGTTGTTGCTTTTATTATAGCAATTTTTTGTACTTTATTATAGGCAGCGCTAAATTCGTCGGGAGTGGTTTGTTTATCAGTGGAGCTACCTTTAATGAAGCGTGATATCTCCCCAATCTCTGCATCATAGTAAGTGATCAGTTCGTTATTTACATCGCTTGGCGGCGCCCATATTTTTTTTGTATGCGTGTATTTACCATCCGTTTTGTTAAAACCTGCAGTAGGCATGAGAAAGTTTTTTCCCCCTTCAATCATTTGCCGGCAATTTTTTATTGCAACTGCCGCTTCTGCTTGCGTTGCTGTTTTATCAGTCGGCAACCAAACCACTGTTATTCCTTGTTCTTTTAAAGAAGCAATTTTTTCCTGTAAGTTCATTTGTAATATTATGCCCATGGATTCATCGGTATGCGGGTATTCTTTGTTGGCTAAAATAAGGTAGACATTATTAGGTTCTTTCTTCTCATCTTTAATGAGTGAGTCCAAGAATGTTTCTAGAGTGTGTTTAGGATTGATGGGTTTATAAACGAAAGTGCTATTTGGCATAAAAGGACCTTTGATTAATTATTTTGAAAAAAGCCCTCCTTGACCTTTACTTGCGGCCTTGCGTTAGAAATTAAAGCTAAAGTGGAGTTTAACAGAGAAACCTTAAGGTTTTCTTAAGAAAATAGCGAAAGGCTTACTTTTGTTCAGAAAAATACAACTATTGCTGGAATTTCTCCATCACTGTAACATTTCCCCAGATGGATGCCCGACCACCCCATTCGGGCATGACAACCTACTACTAACTATTAGATATCAGGAAAATTCTCATGCCAAAGCTAGCTAAAACAGCCAAACCCAACATTTTCTATGCACAATCTGGCGGAGTAACTGCGGTTATCAACGCTACCGCTTGCGGGGTGATTGAAACCGCGCGCAAACACAAAGCAAAAATCGGCACAGTCTATGCTGGGCGTAATGGCATTATTGGCGCACTCACCGAAGATTTAATCGACACCAGCAAAGAACCTGCCGCTGCGATTGCCGCATTGCGTTACACACCTGCGGGTGCTTTTGGTTCATGTCGTTATAAATTAAAAAGTTTGGAAGAAAACCGTGCGCAATATGAAAGATTGATCGAAGTTTTTGCCGCGCACAACATCGGTTATTTTTTATATAACGGCGGCGGTGATTCACAAGACACCGCGCACAAAGTTTCGCAACTGAGCCATCAGTTGGGTTATCCATTAAAATGTATTGGTATTCCTAAAACAGTAGACAACGATCTGCCAATTACCGATACCTGCCCAGGGTTTGGATCCGTGGCAAAATATGTGGCTGTTTCTATTCGCGAAGCTGGGTTAGATGTCGCATCGATGGCGGCAACATCCACCAAAGTTTTTATCATGGAAGTGATGGGCAGACACGCGGGTTGGATCGCCGCTGCAGGTGGTTTGGCAGCGGAAAAAGCGGATGAAGCGCCGCATATTATTTTGTTCCCTGAAATTCCATTCCACGAAGAAAATTTTTTAAAGCGCGTTGATGAATGCGTGAAAAAATTTGGTTATTGTGCCATCGTTGTTTCGGAAGGCGTGCGCAATGCTGATGGCCGATTTTTATCAGAAACCGGTCTAAAAGATGCGTTTGGTCATTCGCAATTAGGTGGTGTTGCGCCGACTATCGCACAATTAATTAAATCGAAATTAAATTATAAATATCATTGGGCAGTGGCAGATTATTTGCAACGTGCCGCGCGCCACATTGCTGCAAAAACCGATGTAGAACAAGCCTATGCCGTGGGCAAAGCTGCCGTTGAATTTGCCTTGGCCGGTAAAGATGCTGTGATGCCAGTTATCGTGCGTAAACCGGGTAAAAATTATCGTTGGTCGATTGGTGAAGTGGCGCTTGCTGACGTAGCCAATAAAGAAAAACATATGCCACGCAACTTTATTACAAAAGACGGTTTTCATATTACAACGGCGTGCCGAAATTATTTGCAACCATTAATAAGCGGGGAAGATTATCCGCCGTATAAAAATGGTTTGCCGCAATATGTAGTGTTAAAAAACGTCGCGGTACGCAAGAAGTTAAAGACCAAATTCAAGGTATAATGACCATATATGACCAATATAGTCAGTAATACTACCAATAATGACTTTAAATGACCAACTAGAACATTTACCAAAACAGTAAACTAGGTAAGATGACAAAGGAGACCACTATGCATTGAGAAAACTAAACTATGAACGTTAAAGATATCCGTAGAAAAAACTTACGCACCTTATCACGATCCGTTGGTGGCGTTACTCAGTTAGCCAATCGGCTAGAAAAATCACAAAGTCAAATCAGCCATCTGATTGGCACCCATCCCGTTAAAAATATCGGCGATAAATTTGCTGCGCATGTGGAGCGGGTATTCAATAAAGTTAATGGTTGGTTAGATCACGAGCATGAAGGCATTGAAGAAGAAAACGCGATTTATTCCGCACAATCAACCCGGCAAAATTTTTATCGCGTGCCAGTACTTACTTGGCAAGCAACCGCAGAATGGCTAGAAAAATCAGGCCAAGTGGATTCGTCCGCTAACCATTTAACTTATATTATCACCAGCACACATGTGAGTTTGTATGCGTTTGCATTACGCGTTGAAGGCGATAGTATGGAAGCGGCACATGGTGTGAGTTTTCCTCCCGGTTCGATTATTGTTATCGATCCAGAATACCAAGCCAATAATGGTGCTTTTGTATTAGCTAAACAATCTTCTACGGGTTCGTTAGTGTTTAAGCAATATGTTATTGACGGCAGCCGCCGCTATTTAAAACCGCTTAACCCACGTTATCCTATTGTTGAAATTACACCGCAGGCGATGATTTGTGGGGTGGTTAGGTTATTAATACACGAATTTAAATAGCATAGGTTTTTATAATTTCTGGTTTTCCCTTCACCGCTAATGCTGTCACATAATTCGCAATAGCGGGTAACTCATACAACGACCATTCTGTAATATTTTGGTTTTCATCATGTATGGCCAAAAAGGCCGCTGCATCTTCTGGCAGCAGAGTAACTTCGACATTAGCTAATGAATAAGAAAGGCCTTGCCCGATAGCTTTTAAAAAAGCTTCTTTACGTACCCAGGCATTATAAAAAGCTTGTTTTTGTCGTGCGGGCGCAAGATTTTTTAAAATAGTATATTCACTCGCAGAAAAAAACCGCTGTGCAATGGCAGCAATGTCATGGTCTTTTGCAGTGGCTTCAATATCGATACCTACCGAATATTGATTAGAGATCGCATATACAGCCATATCTTGAGAATGCGATAAATTAAATTGTAAAGTGTGGTCGAGCAATTCAGGTTTGCCATAAGCGTTATAATGAAAGTTAATTTCTTGCGGCGTAATTTTTAGATATTGCGCCAGGATCTTTCTTAAGTGTGCGCGTGCAACGATAAAGTGATGACGATCTTTGGCAAAATGAAAACGCAATGCGCGCGTTTGTTCATCGGGCGCTAACCCATTAAATAACTCGGCAATTTGTTGTTCTGTATAGCCACTTAATTGTTTACGATAAACATGAATCTTATGTGCATCAATTGTACAAGGTAAAACAGCGGGATTTTCCCAGGTTTGGATAGTATTCATATCATGGCTTGCCGCATTTTATTTGGTGTGTCTGCTATACTAAAAATAATGGAAAAATAATAGTGTCATTACATTATAAACAATCGGGGAAAAACAGGTAGCCAAGTTCAAAGCATTTGTTTATAATGTTTATACACATGCACAAGGTGGCTAAACATGACGACCCCTTCCAAACCGCCATTCCATAGCTTGGCCAATCGACTCATCGAAGACGGGCTGTTGGCGGAAAACATTGCGCGGGAAGCAATTGCACAATCGGTGTCAATGCGGGTTCCATTTATCACTTTTTTGGTACAACAAAAATTAGTGAACCCCACCCAGTTGGCGAGCGCGGTGGCGCATGATTTTGGTTTGCCATTGTTGGATCTCGATACCTTTGATGCTGAATTAATCCCCAGCAAATTAGTCAGTGAAAAATTAATTCGCAAACACCATGTTTTACCACTTTTGCAAAAAGGAAAATTATTACACTTAGCCGCCGCTGACCCTACCGATCAAAACGCACTTGATGAAATTAAATTTCATACCGGTTTGAATACACGCTGTGTTGTAGTTGAAGAAGATAAACTGAGCATTCTGATTGATCATATTTTAACAGCACAAGAAACAGCAGCGTTGGGTGATTTAAGCGACACCGCGCTCGACGAATTGGCGATTAGTTCTGAAGATGAAGATGATACGAATGTCAAACCAACAGGTAGTGAATCAGAAGATGCACCAATCGTGCGTTATGTGCATAAAATTGTGTTAGATGCTATAAAAAGAGGTGCATCCGATATTCATTTCGAGCCGTATGAAAAATCATTTCGCATCCGTTTTCGTGCCGATGGTATTCTTTATGAAATTGCTAGCCCACCTGCAAATTTAGCAACACGTATTACAGCGCGCATCAAAATTATGGCGCAGTTAGATATATCGGAACGTAGGATCCCGCAAGATGGCCGTTTTAAGATGGTGCTTTCTAAAAAACGTGCTATCGATTTTCGTGTGAGCTCTTGCCCCACTGTTAATGGTGAGAAAATTGTTATTCGTATTCTTGATCCTGGTTCTGCGGCAATTGGCATAGAGTCATTAGGTTTTGAACCGTGGCAGAAAGATATTTTTAACAAAGCGATCAGCAGACCGCAAGGCATGATATTAGTCACCGGGCCTACCGGAAGCGGAAAGACTATTACACTTTATACCGCGTTGAATTTGCTAAATACGACGGAAGTAAATATTTCTACCGTTGAAGACCCGGTTGAAATTTATTTGTCAGGGGTTAATCAAGTGAATATAAATGTCAAAGCGGGCCTTACTTTTGCGGCTGCATTACGCGCTTTTTTGCGGCAAGATCCTGATGTTATCATGGTGGGAGAAATGCGCGATCTAGAAACTGCAGAAATCGGTGTAAAAGCCGCACAAACCGGGCATTTAGTATTATCTACTTTACACACTAACAGCGCGCCGGAAACACTCACGCGTTTAGTCAATATGGGGGTTCCTGGTTATAATATAGCCACTTCGGTATCGTTAATCGTTGCGCAACGCTTAGGCAGAAGGTTATGCCCACATTGTAAAAAAGAAGTAACAATCCCTGAAGAAGAGTTGTTGCGCGAAGGTTTTAAACCTGAAGAATTAAGTACACTAAAAATTTTAGGCCCAGTGGGGTGTGACCTTTGTACCAATGGTTATAAAGGGCGAATAGGTTTGTTTGAATTATTACCTATGACGGAAGCAACCGGTGAAGTTATAATGCGTAATGGCGGAGCATTAGAGTTAACGCAGCAAGCACGTAAAGCGGGGATGCAGACCTTGCGGGAATCCGGTTTGAGTAAAGTAAAAATGGGTTTGACAAGTCTGGCAGAAATTAATAGGGTAACGAAAGACTAAGGAGTATTGCAACTAAGCCATGGCAAAGACAGCAAAATTAGAAACATACATCTGGGAAGGGACCAATCGTCGTGGTGAGCGTATGCGCGGCGAACAAAATGCGACTAATCCGGCAATAATAAAAGCCGATTTGCGTCGGCAAGGAATTATGCCGCGTAAAATACGCAAAAAATCAAAAGCTTTATTTTCCTCGGGTAAAATTAAGAGTGCAGAAGTCACTGCTTTTACTCGTCAGTTAGCGACCATGTTGACGGCAGGTATTCCTTTAATTCAATCGATAGATTTAATCGGCCGTGGCCATACCAAGCCTTCTATCCAAACTATGATTGGTTCCGTCAAGAGTACTATCGAAGGTGGCGGCACAGTGACGGAAGCATTGCGAAAACATCCTACCATTTTTAATGAACTCTTTTGTAATCTCGTTTCAGCCGGTGAACGATCAGGTTCGTTAGACGTGATGCTCGATCGAATTGCATCGTACAAAGAAAAAACTGATTCAATGAAAGGGAAAATTAAAAAAGCGTTATTTTATCCTACCGCTATTGTTATTGTCGCGGTATTAGTCTCAGTTTGTTTATTAATATTTGTGGTGCCACAGTTTGAGTCGTTATTTGCAGGGTTTGGTGCGCAGCTACCCGCACTCACGCGCATGGTAATTAATTTATCTAAATTTTTACAGCATTATTGGTTAATCATTTTTGGTTCAATTGCTATATTTGGTGTGATTGCAAGCAAGATGATAAAACGTTCGCCGACATTTTTACATAATCTCGATCGCGTCATGTTAAAGTTACCTATTCTGGGTGTGATTCTAGTAAAAGCATCGATAGCACGTTTTGCCCGTACCTTAGCCACCACTTTTGCGGCGGGGTTGCCTTTGGTAGAAGCGCTCGATGCAGTGGCGGGGGCGGCTGGCAACCGTGTTTATTCGACAGCCATAAAAAAAATAAAAGAAGATGTTTCAACCGGTCAAACACTGCAGCAGGCATTACTCGCGGTAAATTTATTCCCGCCGATGGTTGTGCAAATGATTGCTATTGGTGAAGAATCAGGAACACTCGAAACAATGTTAAGTAAAGTAGCCTCTATTTATGAAGAAGAAGTGGATAATGCAGTTGATAGCTTAAGTAGTTTGATTGAGCCGTTAATCATGGTGGTGTTAGGCGTTTTGGTGGGTGGTATGGTAATCGCTATGTATTTACCCATCTTTAAAATGGGTAGTGTGGTGTAAAGCCTGCCCAAAGTCTCTACTATGCTGGCCATAAATCATTGATTTTCTGCGCTTCGTTGCTCACATACGACCAAGTATGCTCCGCTACGATGCTCGAAAATCAATGATTTCTGTCTCAGCCTAGCGAGACTTTGAACAGGCTTAAGGAAAAATTTATTTATGATTAATTTATTAGTTACGCACTTGTGCGTTTTTGTTCTTTTAATCGGGATATTGGGTCTTCTGGTCGGTAGTTTTTTGAATATGGCGTGTTATCGATTGCCCATTATGTTGCAGCGGAGTTGGCGCAAAGAGTGTCTTGAATTTTTAGAATTACCGGCAGAAGCAGCTACCGAAACTTTTAATTTTTGTGTGCCGCGTTCGCATTGCCCACACTGTAAACAGTTAATTCGCTGGTGGCAAAATATTCCAGTCTTTAGTTATTTATTTCTCAGGGCTAAATGTGCGCATTGTCACCAAGCCATTTCTATACGTTATTTTTTATTAGAAATTAGTTGTGCATTTTTTTCGGTGATCGTGGCGTGGCATTTTGGGGTTAGTTGGCAAACTGCGCTGGGTTTGGTATTTACTTGGAGTTTGTTGGCGCTTATTTATATTGATATCGAGCAGCAATTGTTGCCTGATATTATAACTTTGCTGTTATTATGGTTGGGTTTATTGGTGAGTATAGTGCCATTGTTTAGCACGTGCCAAAGTGCGATTATTGGAGCAGCGGCGGGGTACGTGGCGCTTTGGTTGTTGTCATTTTTATTTACCAAAATAACCGGTAAGATTGGCATGGGGCACGGTGATTTTAAATTGTGCGCCGCATTGGGGGCTTGGTTAGGTTGGGAGTATTTGCCGTTTGTGTTGTTATTGAGTTCTTTGGTGGGGGCGGTGGTAGGTATTATTTTTTTATTGGTGAAAAAGAAAAATAAAAATACACCGATTCCATTTGGCCCCTTTCTTGCCTTAGCAGGTTGGGTGATGTTGTTGTGGGGAAGTAGTTGGGTCAGTAGTTATTGGGCGTTTATGGGTTGATTAAAATTATGAAAATTGCAGAACCAATCGCAGTAATAGGCGCAGGGTCGTGGGGAACGGCGCTGGCGCTTCATCTCGCGCGCAATAATCAAACCGTTAATTTGTGGGGGCGTGATAGCGCACAAATTAAATTGATGCAGCAATCGCGCAGCAATGAGCGTTATATTCCTGGCGTGTTGTTCCCAGAAAATTTACATTTGTTCACTGAATTAGATAAAACGTTAAATGGCGTGACGGATATTTTATTAGTTGTGCCCAGTCACGCTTTTCGTACTACTTTGCAAATGATAAAACCTTTGATGAAAACGGGTACACGCATTATTTGCGCGGCCAAAGGTTTAGATCCAACACATCATCAACTGTTACACGAAGTTGTTGCTGAAGAACTCGGTGAGTTACCGACGGCTATTTTATCCGGCCCCAGTTTTGCTAAAGAAGTGGCGCAAGGGTTGCCTACGGCAGTGACTGTTGCTACACGTTCAGCTGATTTTGCTGCTGATATAGTCAAACATTTTCACAGTAAAACATTTCGAGTGTACACCAGTACCGATCTAATTGGTGTGGAATTGGGCGGTGCGATGAAAAACGTGCTGGCTATTGCTGTGGGAATTGCCGACGGTCTTGGTTTTGGTGCGAATACCCGCAGCGCTTTAATCACGCGTGGGTTAGCGGAAATGGTGCGTTTAGGTTTGGTGCTGGGCGGCAAGCAAGAAACATTTATGGGTTTAGCAGGTTTAGGTGATTTAATTTTAACGTGTACCGATAATCAATCACGTAATCGTCGTTTAGGTTTAGCGCTTGGCAGCGGCAAAACCACGCAACAGGCGTTACAAGAAATTGGTCAAGTGGTTGAAGGCATTCAAACTGCATTAGAAATACATCACGTTGCAAAACAACATAAAGTCGATGCACCGATCAGCGCACAAGTGTACCGCGTGCTGCATGAAAATTTATCGCCACAACAAGCCGTCGAAGCACTGCTAACTCGCGAGCCCAAAACTGAGAATTGGGGCTTTGATATAAGTTAATTAAGATTACTTCGAGTAAACCGTCATCGTAGGCTGCGACACATTGCTCACTTGGGTCCACGGCCGTTTCCTCATGAAATTGAGTAGCCAAATATAGACTTGCTATATTTGGCTACTCAAAACCATTTTTGATCTGAGTAGCCAAATATAGTATACTTATATCCGGCTACTCAACTTAAAAGGAGCATCAATGAATATTCAAGCAAGGGTTGATGAGGTTAAAACACTGGATGCTTTTATTAAATCCAATAAAGCAGAATTTTTAGCTATTTATGGTAGACGTCGGGTTGGTAAGACTTACTTGATTAGCAATTACTTTGGTAAAAAGAAGTGTAAGTTTGTTTCTATAACCGGAATTGAAAAGGGTTCTTTTTTAAGACAGAGAACGGAATGCTGCAAACAAATAAGCAAAGCTTTCTATAATGGATCGTCGCTAGAAGTTCCAAAAGACTGGTTCAGAACATTTGAGTTAATTGATAATGCTATTAAAGGGTTGCCGAAGAATGAAAAAATTGTTTTGTTTTTTGATGAATTTCCTTGGATGGTGACCCCGCGTTCTAACCTATTGCAGGCCCTTGAATATTATTGGAATAATTCTTGGGGGAATGACAAGAGAATTAAATTAATTATATGCGGGTCATTGGCTTCTTGGATTATTAAAAATATCATTAACAATACAGGTGGCCTTTATAATCGTGTCACGTATCGCCTGAAATTAGAACCATTTACATTGCATGAAGCAAAAGGGTTTTTGAATAACAACGGTGTTAAGCTTGCTGATCACCAAATCCTAGCAATTTACATGGCGATTGGCGGTATCCCGCTTTATCTTGACCAAGTCAAAAAAGGATTATCTGCCAATCAAATAATCGACCAAGTTTGTTTTAGTAAAAATGGATTGTTAGTAGATGAAGCTGAAGAACTTTTCAAGTCACTCTTCATAGATTCTAAAAATTATTTTAAATTGACAAGGGAAATAGCTAAACATCGTTACGGCATTACAAAAGGTGAATTGGCTAAGCGCATGGGTGTATCTTTAAGTGGAAGATTAGTAGAACGGTTAAAAGAACTTGAAGACGCTGGTTTTATTATTTCGTTTTTACCTTATCAGCATCGCGAAAAAGGCGTGTACTTTCGTGTCATTGATGAATACACCATGTTTTATTTTCGTTGGGTGGAACCACATTTAGGGTCTATAAAGCGTTTCGCAAAAGCGACAGGGTTTTGGCTAGAACAAGCCCGCAGTAGTTCATATAAATCATGGTGTGGATATGCATTTGAATCTGTTTGTTACAAACACATAGCTCATATAATGAGTAAGTTATCACTAAAACCGTCAGTTTTGCCTGCTTGGAAACACATTCCAAATAAAGGGGATAAAGAAGCCGGTGCACAAATTGACCTATTATTTGACAGGGACGATCGTTGCATTACTTTGTGTGAAATAAAATATACGGAAGAGCCTTTTGTTATTGATAAACAATATGCGGAAATTTTAAATAGAAAGATGGATATATTTAAAGATATCACAAAAACTGAAAAGCAGCTTTTTTGGGCTATGATATCCGCCAATGGCGTTAAAAAAAATTTCTATTCAGAAGAAATGCTAAGTAATATTGTTACGCTAAAAGATTTATTTGAGAAAATAAAATAACATTGAATAAAGTTTTTGATAAGACCGTTGTATCGAAAAAATGGCGCAATAGAGGAAACGTGGTATGATAAGCGGGAATATGTGGGTATTATTGCTATAAAACCATAAACTAATATTACGAGGTATTTATGCGATCATTTGCTAGTGACAACAACTCAGGAATTGAACCAACCATTTTGCAGGCGATTATCGATGCGAATGCCGATCATGCCACGCCTTATGGCCATGATCCTTATACGGAAAAGGCCATTCTGCTGTTGAAAAAAAGTTTTGGTGAATCCGCCATTGCTTATCTTGTTAATAACGGTACGGCGGCGAATACATTGTCTGTGAAAGCAGTTACCCGCAGTCATCAGGCGATTATTTGCCCTGATACCTCACATATGGTAGTACATGAGGTTGGCGCAGTGGCTAATTTTACCGGTTGCTCGCTTTACACTATTCCTAATGTCAGCGGCAAAATTACTGCGGCTGCTATTGAAGAAAGATATATTGCTTCCATCAATGATCGCCACAATAATAAAGTGCATGTGGTTAGTATTGCGCAGACTACTGAGTTTGGTACGGTTTATACAGTGGAGGAATTGCAAGCAATTTCTGCGGTCTGTAAAAAACATAATTTAGTTTTTCATGTGGATGGTTGCAGGTTATCAAATGCGGCTGTTGCACTAAATAAATCTTTAAAAGAAATAACAGCCGATGTGGGCGTCGATGTGCTTACTTTTGGCGGTACAAAAAATGGTTTATTGTTTGGCGAGGCGATTATTTTCTTTCGTAAAGAATTGGCCGCTGAGTTTGAATATATTCAAAAACAAGGTTTGCAGCTCAACTCAAAAATGCGTTTTTTATCGGCGCAATTTATTCCGTATCTCGAAAAAAACATATGGCAGCGTAATGCGGCGCACGCGAATTTAATGTGTCAAAAACTGGCGCAAGGCTTGGCAAAACGGGCGGATATTAAATTGGCATACCCTGCGGATTCTAACTTGTTCTTTGCTTATTTCCCCAAATCAGTGATTGCGGCCACGCAAGCTAAATTTCCTTATTATCTTTTTAATGAAAAAACAGGCTTTATAAGAATAGTAACAAGTTTTGATACTACAGATAAAGATGTTGACGAGTTTCTGGCATTAGCGTTGGAGGCTAATTAGAACAACGATTGTTGCAAAAATGATTTAAGCGGTTTTTTATCTTGAAAATGCACGCCTAGCCCAAGTAGGCGAATAGGTTTTACTTCGCGCAGATAAGCATCACGAAACAAAGTTAAATAGCGATCTAAATTTATTTCTTGGCTGATTATTTCCGCACTGGTTTGTTTAAAGTCATTAAACTTTATTTTGATATATTGATTTTTAATAGCAAGATTAGGCGCAGATTCTTGCACGCGTTTAATTAATCTTTCACAAAGTTCATTAATGATATTTAAACAGTCATCTAGGTTTCTAATATCTTGCGCAAAAGTGCGTTCTACGCTTAGAGATTTGCGTACACGATTCGGCTCAACGTTGCGGTGATCCATACCGCGACACTGTTCATAAAGGTTTTGTCCTAATTTGCCAAATTGTTGGGTCAATTCTAACAGAGAAAACTTTTGTAGATCGGCACAGGTTTTCAAATTCATTTTATGTAATTTTTGTGCGGTAACTTTGCCGACACCGTATAAATTATCAACTGGCAACGTTTTAATAAAATTATCAATCTCATTAGGTTTAATAACAAATAAGCCATTCGGTTTTTTCCATCCGCTGGCAATTTTCGCCAGAAATTTATTCGGCGCGACACCAGCAGAGGCAGTTAATTTTTCTTCTTGCAAAATTTGTTGGCGAATAGCTTTGGCGATCAATGTGGCGCTGCCCGCATGATGATTCGAATCAGTCACATCGAGGTAGGCTTCATCTAATGCGAGTGGCTCAACTAAATCAGTATATTCACGAAATATAGCGTGAATTTGTTTGGCGACTTGCTTATATTTAGGCATATCGACCGGCAATAAAATTAAATCTTTGCAATGTCTAAAAGCAGTGGCGGTTGCCATGGCGGAATGCACGCCAAATTTACGCGCGGCATAATTGCAAGTGCAAATCACCCCGCGTTTGTCGGGTGATCCACCCACAGCGACCGGTTTACCCGTCAATGCTGGGTTATCGCGAATTTCAATGGCCGCGTAGAAGCAGTCCATGTCTACGTGAATGATTTTGCGTGAATTTTCCCTGGTTAGGGTGGGTTGGTGCATAGCAGTATTTTACCGTAACAACTTTTTTAATCTATCCCGGTATTTGCATACCTTTCTTTACTGCTGGGCGTTCGCCGATCATTTTAAACCAACGGCGCACGTGTGGGTAATTTTTTAAATTGATATTTTGTTTCTCGTGATAAACAATCCAAGGGTAGATGGCAATATCGGCAATTGAATAACTATCGGCAAAATATTTATTTTTTGCTAAATGTTTATTCATGACACCGTATAAACGTTTGGCTTCATTGGTGTACCGTTCAATGCCGTATGGCACTTTCTTGGGAGCGTAATGTAAAAAGTGATGTGCTTGACCCAGCATCGGGCCCACGCCGCTCATTTGAAACATCAGCCATTGCATGACTTTTGCGCGTTCGTGCAAATTTTTTGGTAGCAGTTTGCCGCTTTTTTCTGCCAAGTAATATAAAATAGCACCTGACTCAAAAAGCGTCAGCGCTTTGTGCCCAGGACCATCTTTATCAACAATAGCTGGAATTTTATTATTGGGATTGATTTTTAGATATTTTGGTTTAAATTGGTCGCGTAGACTGATGTCGATAGCATGTACTTTATAAGGCAATTTAATTTCTTCTAGCATGATTGGAATTTTGTAGCCGTTGGGTGTTTTCCAGGTGTAGAGGTCGATCATGTGAAGCTCCTTTGCAAAAGTTAGTTGTTAATATATCTGTTTAAATATAATATTTCAACATGAACAAAAATACGCACATTTGGGAAGCTGAAGTCAGAGACTACGAGGTTGACTTGCAAGGGATAGTCAACAATAGTGTTTATTTCAATTATTACGAACACGCGCGCCATATTTATATTAAAACATTGGGAATAGATTTTTACGAGTGGCATTTGAAAGGTTATGAACTTGTACTCATACATTCTGATGTTAGTTACAAAGGGTCGTTAAAAAGCGGCGATAGTTTTTGTGTTACCACAAACCTATCGCTCATAAGTCGGTTAAAGTTTGCATTTAATCAACAGATAACAAGAAAATCAGATAACAAGCTTATTAACGTAGCAATTAATACTGCTACTTGCATCAATAAAAACGGCCGCCCAGAAATTCCTGAAGAGTTGGCCGCACTGCTGCTCAAGATTGCGGTAGCTTAATTCTTTACTTATTGCCCATGCTTCACGGTATTAATCAACCCGCCGATTAACATCACTTTAATTTGGCGCGGGCTGAGATTGTGTTTCATCATGTAGTTTTCATTTTTAGTTTTATTAAATACTTTAATTTCATGGCCTTGTTGAATTGCTTGCCGCACATTGTCAATAACTAAAACATCCATTTGATCAATGCGATCATAATCTTTGGGATTACTAAATGTTAATGGCAAGATGCCAAAGTTAATTAAATTTTGCCAATGAATGCGTGCGAACTTTTTAACGATGACGGCTTTCACCCCTAAATACATCGGTGCGAGCGCGGCATGTTCGCGGCTGGAACCTTGGCCGTAATTATCACCACCTACAATTAATGATCCGGTTTTTTGATGCTGCAATGCACGTTGATAATAAGTTTCATCAATTTGTTTAAAAACAAATTGACTAATACCGGGAATATTACTGCGATATGGCAACACTTCTGCGCCTGCGGGTAAAATGGTATCCGTCGAAATATCATCGCCTACTTTAATTAACACCGGCCCTTCAATATGTTCTGCTAAGGGTGACATTGCTGGCAATGGTTTAATATTCGGGCCGATAGCTAATTCAGCTTTGGTTCCTGGTGCAGGCGGTGCTTCTAACATATCGATATTAAGCGCGACTTTTTTCGGTTCTTTAAAACGTGGATACGGCATTTCTAAAGTGCGTGGATCAGTAATCACACCAGTTAATGCTGAGGCTGCCGCAGTTTCGGGGCTGCATAAATAAACCAGATCATCTTTAGTGCCAGATCGCCCGGGGAAATTACGTGGCACGGTGCGCAAACTTATTTTGTGCGTTGCCGGTGCTTGTCCCATGCCAATGCAACCATTGCAGCCCGCTTGATGAATACGTCCGCCTGCGTGTACTAATTTACGTAACGCGCCCATAGTAATTAAATTTTCTAAAATTTGGCGCGAAGTGGGATTAATATCAAATGAAACTTGTGGACTAATTTGTTTGCCCGCGACAATTTCTGCGGCGATAGCAAAATCACGCAGCCCAGGGTTTGCTGATGAACCAACCATCGCTTGAAAAATTTCTTTACCTGCTACTTCGCGCACCGGAACTACTTTACCCGGGCTACTCGGTAGCGCAATCAACGGTTCTAAACTAGACAGATCAATTTCATCGTGCTCGTCATATTTTGCGCCTTTATCCGCCACAATTTCACGCCAATCATTTTCGCGATCTTGTGACTTAAGAAATGCTAAAGTAATTTTGTCGGATGGAAATACCGATGCCGTCGCGCCTAATTCTGCACCCATATTGGCGATCACATGACGATCCATCGCCGATAAATTTTTTAAGCCAGGGCCATAATATTCGATAATTTTACCAACGCCGCCATTTACATTGTGGCGACGTAATAATTCTAAAATTACATCTTTAGCGCTGACCCAATCAGGTAATTTGCCGATTAATTTTACCCCCCAAATTTTTGGCATGTTGATGTGAAGAGGTTTACCGGCCATTGCCATCGCAACTTCTAAACCGCCCGCACCGATCGCTAACATACCCATCGAACCGCCTGCGCAGGTGTGGCTGTCGGAACCTAATAATGTTTTGCCGGGAATGCCAAAGCGTTCCATGTGTACTGGATGGCTAACACCATTGCCGGGGCGGCTAAACCAGATGCCGAATTTTTTGCAGGCACTGGCTAAAAAAAGATGATCGTCGGCGTTTTTGAAATCAGTTTGCAATAGATTGTGATCGACGTATTGCACCGAAACTTCGGCGTGTGAGCGTTTTAACCCCATCGCCTCACATTCCAGCATTACCATCGTGCCAGTAGCATCTTGACATAAGGTTTGATCGATCTTTAACCCGATTTCTTCACCGAGTTGTAATTGCCCTTCAACGAG
>Ga0206983_109_pt2 | contig 75720 bp, 64 predicted proteins | sample Alteio_BWMinCont_15_FD_153306 | JGI IMG/M metagenome (GOLD analysis project Ga0206983, IMG submission 153306) | Enriched cells from forest soil in Barre Woods Harvard Forest LTER site, Petersham, Massachusetts, United States -... | ecosystem: Environmental > Terrestrial > Soil > Temperate forest >... | reverse complement strand
TGTTAACAATAATGTTAATATAACTGTTGTTAGGGTGAGTAGTTACCATTTCTAAAAATACCAAGGGGATACTATGAAAATTATTATTGCGTTAAATAAGATTGATAAAAATGATTTAACACTCGCTTTCGATGTGGTTTTGTGTTCGGAGAGCGATTTTACCGCTTATAACAATGAAGAAAAATTAATTGCTGATGTTGTGCCGCTTGATTTTGATGAAACTCCACTCTCACGCTATGAAGGAAATGCCGCTTTATTTAATGGCAAAGCGGCGCAGCGGCAAAAATTTTTCGATACTGTACTTGACCCAGCATACGAAGAATTACTTCTAAAACCACTCCCAGGGGATAGATTTTGTAACATCCAACTATTAACTGACAACGAAGATGTTACTAATGGGTTTCTATTAACCCCATTTATCTCTCCTTCTAATATTCAACTATTATGGACAACTTATGATAAAACTGCTGTGGATGATGAAGAAGACATTGTATCTGAACTGCAGGTGAAATATGAGAGTATTCATCAGGCCATAGATAGTCGTCTTCCTGAAATAAGGAAGTTAATAGCATCTACACGATCCATACCACTTGCTCCCACTGTACAACCACAACAAGAGGTAACTGTACAACCACAACAAGAGGTAAAGGAAGAAGTACCGACTCCGATCCCGACTCTAGATAAATATAATTTAGCCCAAAACTATTGGAATGATTATGATAACTACACAAAAAATATGGAACAGCGTTTGCGTTTTGTTTTGCAAGAATTAAAAGATATTTATTCTTATGAAAAGGATTTTTATATTAAATATCACGCTATGGACTATGCTACTAAGGCGATGGAGTATCGGGAGGTGTTTACCTATTCACTCAACAAATTAATATTTAAAGCTCTTAAAGAAGAATTGTGTACAGCAGCTACGATTACATCGCTTATTGAGGAATACGCAGTTAATAGATTTGATAAAGTGATTTTTACTGGATATTTAACTGAGGCGTCAAGACACCAGAAGAGTGCTGAAGCATTTCAAGCAAGGAAACGAGTGGAGAGTAATGGTCAAGGAAGAGCTGCGGGTAGTGTAGGAGAACCTACGCATGCTGAGGCTGGATTAGTACCACCAAGCTCTGCTGATGAGCAGTCAAGCCTCGGCAAGAGAAAGAACCCTAGTTAAAACATTCTTGGAGTTACCCAATGGAATTCCCTCTCACGATATAATTGCTAGGGTATTTGCTTGAGCTATATATAGGCACGTCAAGCAGTTCGTCATCGAGTACTGCACTCGGTAAGTTTTGCTCGTGGTGCAATGAGTGGGGTTTCAGTTAAAATGCGTAAACTGCTCGACATAAGTGGCCCCCAGCTGCAATAGGTAACTAAGCTGACATAGATCGACCTGCATATCCGGTAGTTATAAATTTTCTTCCAAGATGTTAACAATAATGTTAATATAACTGTTGTTAGGGTGAGTAGTTACCATTTCTAAAAATACCAAGGGGATACTATGAAAATTATTATTGCGTTAAATGATAAAGATAAATTAAAACTCGCTTTCGATGTAATTTTGTGTTCGGAGAGCGATTTTACCGCTTATAACGATAAAGAAAAATTAATTGCTGATGTTGAGCCGCTTGATTTTGATGAAACTCCACTCTCACAGTATAAAGGAAATGCCGATTTATTTAATGACAAAGCGGTGCAGCGGAAAAGTTTTTTCGATACTGTCCTTGACCCAGCATACGAAGAATTACTTCTAAAACCACTCCCACAGGATAGATTTTGTAACATCCAACTATTAACTAAGAACGTAGATGGTACTAATGGGTTTCGATTAACCCCATTTATCTCTCCTTCTGATATTCAACTATTATGGACAACTTATTATAATACTGCTGTGGATGATGAAGAAGATACCCTATCTCAACTGCAACGGAAATATCAGAAAATTCATGAAGCCATCGGTAATCGCCTTCCTGAAATAACGGAGTTAATAGCATCAACACCTAGATCCACACCTAGATCCATACCACTTGCTCCCACTGTACAACCACAACAAGAGGTAAAGGAAGAAGTAACGACTCCGACTGAAGATAAATATGATTTAGCCAAAAAATATTGGGCTGATTATGATAAATACACAAAAAATATGGAACAGCGTTTGCGTTTTGTTTTGCAAGAATTAAAAGATATATATTCTTATGTATGGGAATTTCGTATTCCAGATGATGGCAGCAATCCTATTCAAGCGAATGCGGTGCAGTATCGAGATTGGTTTACCCATTCATTCAGCAACCTAATATTTAAAGCTCTTAAAGAAGAATTGTGTACAGTAGATAAGATTACATCGCTTATTGAGGAATACGCAGTTAATAGATTTGATAAAGTGATTTTTACTGGATATTTAACTGAGGTCTTAAAACAGCAGAAGGCTGTTGGAGCACTTCAAGCAAGGAAACGAGGGGAGAGTAATGGTCAAGGAAGAGCTGCAGAAGAACCTACGCAGGCTGTGGCTGGATTAGATGACTCGGCTAGTCATCAAATACCTGTTCCTTCATCAGCTAGACCTAGTTAAATAGCGATATAAATTAGGATCGTGCAATTTGAGGTATGGATTCCCGCCTGCGCGGGAATGACAGCTACTTCTGACAACTCGGGCAATACACCGTTGTGCGCTGGCCTTGACGGATCTCGCGTAGCGGTGTGCTGCATTTAACGCAGGGTAGTTTCCCGCGTCCATATACTTTCAATTTTTGTTTGAAATAACCAGGCTTGCCGTCGCTTTGGCTAAAGTTGCGTAGAGTAGTGCCGCCTTGTTTAATCGCTTGCGCCAATATTTTTTTAATCGCATGCACGAGTTTCTTATAACTTGCTAAATTAATTTTCCCGGCCTGGCGTTTAGGGTGAATACCAGCTAAAAATAATGCTTCGTTGGCGTAGATATTGCCGACGCCCACGACAATTTGTCCGTCCATGATAAATGTTTTAATCGGGGTTTTGCGCGCTTGTGCTTGTTGGTATAAGTAATCGCCATTAAATTCAGCAGTCAAAGGTTCTGGCCCGAGCTTTTCTAATAAAGGATGTTGTGCAAGCGCTTCATTGGTCCACAATACACAACCAAACCGGCGTGGGTCGGTATAGCGTAGGCATACCTTATTAGTAAAAATAATATCAACATGGTCGTGGGTTTTGGCTGCAGTGGTTTCCGTTAAAATGCGTAAACTGCCCGACATGCCGAGGTGTACTATTAGCGTTCCTTGGGTGTAATGAAGTAATAGGTATTTGCCACGGCGTGATGATGCCAACATTTTTTGCCCGGGTAATTCTTGAGTCAAGCTGAGGGGAACAGGCCAGCGCAAGCGGGGTTGGCGAATAATAATTTGTGCCACCGTCTGTTGGTGGATGTGTGGCGTAATCCCGCGTAATGTGGTTTCAACTTCGGGTAGTTCGGGCATGGTTATTTATCATTAATTTGGTAAAAACATATGAAAACAGGCTATAATTTATCACAGAATAACCTATCAAAAGGGGTACGCCATGAATTTCTTTTCCAAACGCAAACTGCAATCACTACGTAAAAAGGTCCAAAAAGCTCATGATCAGCGCGAGCGGGGTGGTCAAAATATCGATATAAAAAATGAAATCACGGCGCAATACGAGCTAGCTAGGTTTTATGAGCAGCATTTTTTTGATAAAGAACTGCCCAAAGCAGATATTTATGCATTAGAGTGTTATAGGGCTGCAGGCGTGTTAGGCGATGCCCGTTCGCAATATATCTGTGGGCAGCGCTTGTTAGATCAAGCCAAGTTTTGGGATGCTTGGTCGCGTGGCCCGCTGTATGGCGCTGAAGTCCATAAGAAATATGCTACCGCTTTATATGAAGAAGCTTTTTCATTTTTACATACCTCTGAAGCCAGTGACTACGCACTGGCTAAGCGTTTGTTGGGGCTTGCGCACATCCATGGCTGGGGTATGCCGAAGAATTTAGACAAAGGTTATCAGTTAATTCTCGATAGTATCGATCTTGAAAAATCATGGGATCGCGCCACCAAAATCTTTGATGAGCTCAAGCTAAATTCCCCCGAATTCTTTGCTGCATTACAATCGCGCAAGCGATAAGTAATTATTTAATTATGCGCCAGGTAATTTTTGCTGGTTTTTTAGGCAAAACCATGTTAGTCTGCACCCTTTCCATTAACTAACCTCTATAGTTCTTCAGAAAAATACTTTGCCAAGGAAGGCCGTTTTTGCGGCAAAGGATTTTTCATGCCTATCGTTTTTCTAAAAATCTATAGTTTAAAAATAGATAGGTGAACACATGTTTAAACGACTATTACAAGTTGGTATCTTAGGTGTTGTGAGTTTATTTTCAAATTTTGCTTTTGCCGATAATTCCGGAATTGTCGATGTCAATGCCGAAGCAAAGCAATTAAGTGCTAAAGCCCCCAATCTTGCCCCTAAAGCGATTAAGCTAGGGCTCGAGGCTTATAATAAAGCGCATCAAGAAGGCTATGATTCGCGCCAATTATTGACCATCGTAGATTACTCCAAGCCTTCTACCGAAACGCGTTTTTGGGTATTTGACTTGAAAAATAACAGTGTTATTTATCAGACCCTAGTTGCGCATGGCCAGAACAGTGGCGATAACTACACTACTTCTTTCTCGAATGATCCGCGTAGCCTTAAATCCAGCTTAGGTTTATATGTGACTGAACAACCTTATGAAGGTCACAATGGCTATTCTTTAAGATTACAAGGCCTAGACAAGGGCTTTAATGACATGGCCAAAGCGCGTGATATCGTGGTGCACGGCGGTGCTTATGTGAGCCAAGCTTTTGCGGATGCGCATGGCCGATTGGGGCGTAGCTGGGGTTGTTTTGCATTGAATCCTACTATTGCACATTCTGTCATTAATACCATTAAAGATGGTACGTTGATTTTTGCTTATTATCCGGATCACAAATATTTAGCCCATTCGGATTGGATCCCTCATTCCTCAGGCTTTTGGCTTTAATAGGTTAAATAAAGAGTTCTTCGAGTAATTGTCTATAGACTTTTGCTAAGCGTTCTAAATCTTCGACGGCAACACATTCATCAATCTGATGAATGGTGTTGTTGCGGGGGCCGAATTCAACAATTTGCGCACCTAAAGGTGCTATGAAGCGCCCATCCGATGTGCCACCGTGTGTAGTCAATTGAGGTGTAGCACCCGTTTCAGTATGAATTATCTTTTTTAATTTATCGATTAATATTCCCTGGGTGGTTAAAAATGGCTGCGCCGAATGGTGCCAAGTGATGGTATATTGCAAACGATATTTCTGTAATAGTTTTTCGACTCTGCTCTGCAAAGTTTGCGCGGTGTTCGCCGGTGAATAACGAAAATTAAACTGGATTTCAAGATCACCCGGAATCACATTGCCAGCACCGGTGCCCGCATGAATGTTGGAAATTTGAAAACTCGTCGGCGGAAAAAATTCATTACCGTTATCCCAGTATGTTTGTACCAAATCCTCGATCAATGGCGATGCTTTATGGATGGGATTAACAGCCAAATCGGGGTAGGCGATGTGCCCTTGTTTACCATGGACAATCAATTTGCCCGACAGCGACCCGCGGCGACCAACTTTTACAATATCACCAAAATAAGCTTCGCAACTGGGTTCGCCCACCACACACCAATCGATTTTTTCACCGCGTTGTTTGAGTACTTCGACCACTTTGGCAGTGCCATCCACGCTGGGGCCTTCTTCATCGCTGGTGATGAGCCAGGCTATCGAGCCTGAATGTTTAGGCCGCTTGGCTACAAAGGTTTCACAGGCAATTAACATGGCTGCAATGCTGCCTTTCATGTCAGCAGACCCACGGCCATATAAATAACCATTACGTATTTCAGGTTGGAAGGGGGGGGAAGACCATTTTTCCAACGGGCCGGTAGGGACCACATCGGTATGCCCGATAAATACCAATAAAGGCGCCGCAGTGCCATGCCGCGCCCAGAAATTTTTGACCGCGCCAAACGGGTGTTGTTCAATCGTGAACCTGGCTTGCGCTAGCCGTTTGGTTAATATTGCTTGGCAACCGGCATCTTCCGGTGTTATAGAGGGGCAGCTGATTAATTCTTGTGCGAGTTCGATGACATTTGACATTTTTTTCACATCTATGTAATAAACTTGTAATAATTTCTGTTTATCCTAAACTGATACGACTTAGATTACCAGGTAGGAATACTCATGACCAGCGCTCTGTTATTTGTGATTTTTGTTATCGCCATCGCTTTTATTTTCGACTTCATCAATGGTTTTCACGATGCGGCGAACTCGATTGCGACCATGGTGGCTACCGGCATTATTAAACCACGTTGGGCGGTGCTCTGGGCGGCATTTTTTAACTTTATCGCGTTTTTATTTTTTCATATGTCGGTGGCGAGCACGGTGGGCACCGGCCTTGTTCACCCCAGTATTATCGATACTTATTTAATTTTCGCTGCATTGGTCGGTGCCATTATTTGGAATTTAATCACCTGGTATTTCGGTTTACCATCAAGTTCTTCTCATGCCTTGATTGGTGGCCTGGTTGGCGCGGCGTTATTTAAAGGCGGCATCTCGTCGTTAGAATTTTTGGGTTTAAGCAAAGTCATTATTGCCATTGTTTTATCACCCTTAATAGGTTTAATACTGGGGCTTACATTGATGCGTTTAGTGAGCATGGTTACACATCACTTCACCCAATCAGGTGTGCAGTTTTGGTTCGGTAAATTGCAGTTTGTATCGGCAGCGATGTTGAGTTTAGCGCACGGCGGTAATGATGCGCAAAAAACCATGGGTATTATCGCGGTATTATTATTCTCATCGCATCTATTGACCGGTGATTTTTATGTGCCGTTTTGGGTGAAAATTTCTTGTAACTTGGTCATGGCGTTAGGCACATTAGCGGGTGGTTGGCGTATTGTGCACACCCTCGGCGAAAAAATTACCAAATTAAATACCGTGAGTGGCGCGTGCGCAGAAACCAGTGCGGCGATAACTTTATTCACCGCCACCCATTTTGGTATTCCCGTTTCAACTACACATACCATCACCGGTTCTATTGCAGGCGTTGGTATGACCAATCGCTTATTAACCACCAATTGGAGCACCCTGCGCCGCATCGTTTGGGCGTGGATTTTCACTTTGCCTATCGCTGCTTTATTTGCTGCAGGCTTGATGTTTATCGAGCCGTGGATAAAAGCGCTATGGGGGATTGTCTAAAGTTGGTAGATAAAAGATTTTATTTAAGGATTCCTTAAGGATTCCTTAAGGAATTTTAGGTATACTAGTGACCTTTAGAATAACTTTAATGGGTCTCACTATATGCCTAAAAATGGTCCTCAAAAAAGCCAATCTATTGCTGACAAGCGGCAAAATAACTATGAACGTCGTTTGGCACATGCCAATGCAGCTTTAGGCGCATATCCTATTTTTGATATTCCGTTGGAAGTTACCAATGCCGGTTTGTTTTGGCTGAGCGCAGCCATGCTGATGACCAGCGCTTATGCGGGGCAAGGGCAATTTTCTGCCGAATTTTCCAATGAGCCTGGCTCTTCCGGTACTGTGTCAGAAAGCGAAACGGTAGCCGTCGTTGCACCATCACAACCTAATTCAGGTACGCTTAAAACAGCCAGTGTATCGCCTAAAACTGTTTCAGTGCCAGCGTCACAACAAACTGCTACTAAAAAAAGTGGTTCCGCTACCGCTCAATCTACTACCCCTGCGACGGCAAGAAAAGTCTATCAGAAAAAAAAGAATAAAAAATCTGAGCCGGTTAGTTCCTTTAAATTGTTAGATCAATATAACGCTGCCGTGATGGGGCAGCGCTATACAAGTGCAAAGGATATTATTGAAGAGTTAATTGAGCGTGGAGAGAATTTAAATACACTTGAGATGCCAGATGGACGCAGAAAATTCAAGAGTTTTGTTATTCACGTTGCAATAGAGAAGGGCAATCTTGATTTTATTGAATATTTGGTTGGGCGTGGTGCTGATATAAATATTCCTATAAATATATTTGATGGGACGAAGGAAAGTTCTTTAAATAGCTTAATACGTGCATTGCAATTGCGTTATTCGGCAGATGACATGAGGCGCTTATTTAAGTTGGGTGGGAGTTTGGACGATATTGAGCTAGGTGCGATTGAGTCTATGATTGATCAAATTTATAGTGTTTCTTATAATAAAGCGAAAAATTCTAAAGCTATATTTATTGATGAAAAAAGCCTTAAGCAAAGAGCTGGAGAAGTTAAAAGAGTTCTAAGAGAAAATCATAGAGTATCAAACAAAGGCTTTAAGGTAGGTGAGCCTTTACAAACTTTGGAAATAGAAAAATCTTTAAAAGATATTACTAAAAAAACTTTATCACCAAAAAAAAAGCAAAATATACTTGATAGTTTTATTGCTAATATAAAGAAAAATAATATTAAAGCAGCCAAAAGTAATATTGACGAATTAATTGATTATGGAGAAAGGCTTAATAAAATTACTTTTGAAAATAAATCCGACGATCACACTGTTCAGAGTGGATTGATTGATGTGGCGCTAGTATCTAAAAACTTAGAATTAATTCAGTACCTTTGCGAGCGTGGAATTGATATTAATTCGCCTAGGGTGGTGACAACTGTTGATGGGAATCGCATGGAACGTCCCAGCCTCTCATCGGTAATAGATTATCAATATTCTGCTGATGAATTAAGAAAGTTATTTGAGTTAGGTTTACGGGTGGATTTCAGTCTTGATGATATATCTAAAATATTTTCTTATATTGATCGTACCTATAAATTATCAACAGTAAAAGCAACAGAACTAAAAGATGTAATACGTCAATATTGGTATATACATAAAAAAATTAATGGTGAAGTGAATGTATTTGCAAATCTAATGGCGATGGGAAAGTCAGTTTATCATGCTATTGATGACAAAACGGGGGATTTGTTTGTTTCAGTGTTTGGAGGGAGAAATGGTGTATTAGATATAGTTAAGGTTAAATGGGAGTTTAGAGCTAATTTAGTTCTTATAGGAGATTTGGAAGTATTTTCCGAGTGGGTGGGTAGAAAAAAATCTGTGCGTTTTTCAGATAAGGATGGAAACACTTTTTTACATTATATTGCGGGACGTGGTACGCCAGAATTTGCCCAGAAATTAATTGATTTAGGCGGAGATATTAATCGCTCCAATATTTTTGGCATGCAACCTGTACATATGGCGATTATTGCCGGTAACGTACGGCTGGTAGAATTTTATTTAGATAAAAATGTGGAATTTATTAGCCCCGTATCAAAAAAATTAAGTAAGGTTATTGTATCTGCAGTCAGTAGTAATCCTCAAATGATGAAGTTGCTACATGAACGGCATATAGATTTTAATGCATGGTATCTACCTAGAGTGGGTGATGGCGAAATGGATGTTTCTGCGCCTGCTCATAGTACCTTAGATTCATTATCACCGTCTTATTCTGATGAGCATTATACTTTATGGGGGTTGGGCGTTGCCGGTATTACAACGGCTATCTACACGTTTGCCGACCGTGAATCTTCTTGGCAAAAGACATTAAAATCGTTATGTGAAGCGATTAATGCTTATTTTAAAGAATCCATTTCAAACCTATCATGTGAATTAGTGGGTAATCGAATGGTTATTGAGCTTATTGAAAATAAGGATGGTTATATTCGATGTTGCTCTAATGAGAGTTTTGTGGATATTAAAAGCTTAGATATATTGAGCGAATTAAAGAAAATATTTACTGCTAATAAGGTACTGGAAGTGCTTGTTGATCCTGATATATTAATTTTAACAAGTGATATTAATGCTAATCATGAAGATATTAATCCAGAGCAATATATTGCTGAAATTAAAGAATTCGTAGATAAAAAATATAAAGCAGAGGAATCAAGAAAAACGACTGAAGAGAAACAAGAGCGCGAGCGTTTTGAGAATTTCAAAGCAATCATTGAAGATCCAAAAAAATTCTCATCACTTTTTAAGTTAGTATGCCAGCCAGAAAAAGAAGATAAGGCCGAAGATAAACGGCAGAATACCCGAGTAATAATTAGTTTTTCCAATGACGCACCTGCTGAAAAAGAAATAAAATCTGAAATGCCGCCGAGCCTTATAACTTTGACGAGAAATGAATATTTAGAAATTGTGTGGGATACCATTTATGATGGTACTTCAGCTAATGTATTAACTAAGACAGGAGATACTATTGTTATTTCCGATTTTACTAAATTTTTAGCGCCAACTAACGCGGTCATTTTTGAAAGTAAACTGAATAAAAAAATAAAAGAGAAGCAAGCAGAAAAGTGGCAAAAAGATACTGATGAACAGTTAAGCTTAATATTGGGTAAGGAGGTTATTAACAGAAATAGGCAATATGGGAATTTAAAAGACACTGATCCAACGTGTAGGCCTAGAAATTTTAGCGATGTTAGTATGCCACCTGTAGAGAGCATGCGCCTTCACGCATTCTTTCCAGCAGCTTTTTCTGGTACTTCGAACCATAGCTCGTCGACTCCAAGTAGTGTTCGGTCTATGGAGTTAGCTTCAAAAACTAGTAGTGAGAGGCACGAAGATTCTAAAGAAGAAGCGCCTGCAGTTGTAATAACAAGGTCACCACAGATCGAAGTGGTATTTGTTGGGAATATAAAAAGTAGTGAAGAAATAGCTAAACAAAATGCGCTTAACCGCTTGGCGAATATAATATGTGAAGCTTTGAGTAATTTATGTGATGCCAATTTAACAAGCGATGATTCAGTAGAGCTAAAAGCTGAATTATTTAGTAGTACTTACGATATTACACAAATACTACAAGCCGCTCGCGAGTTTGGTATTTTAGTCCCCGATAGAGAATTAGATAAGACAGATTTTATTAATGGGATATTCAATAATGGCTCTGCTCGTTTCGTTAGAAATAGTATTATGCATGGTGGTACCGAAGCAGCCGATATCCAAAAGGTTAGTGGATTCATTGAAAAAATTAAAACAGCAATTCCAAATATACTTACTTATTTATCTCAACGCGGCGCCGAGCTTAATCGGGCTGTAGATAGTACTATTCTTCGTAAATTAACTTCACGTGCAACTTCTTCATCTCCATTCGTGGGTGTTCCAATAATTACAATCAATGAGGATGAGTTTTTAGCTTATGCTGAAAGCAGAAGCGATGAAAAACATACCGGCGGTGTAGTGATGTCTGATCTACTGCCTCTGATAGAAGCCTTTATGACAAGGGCCGGTGACGATTTATCTGATAAGAATTCTAAATATCGACGTGCGATAATAGTGCTACTAGGTATTTGTAAAGAAAAACAAGTAAAAATTACCCAAGAAGGTGGATTTTTAGCCGAAGGACTGGAAGAATTTTTAAGATCATGCGAGCCCGCACGCTCAGAAGTGGGTAAACTTGCTCAACCATCAGTGACTAACGATAGCTTAACGCTTCTAATACAACAAGCTCAAAAAATTTTAGGGAAACCAGAATTTTTAATTAATACGGCATTGGCGTTGCCAAGGCTAAATCCAAGGGTTGCCGAGCTTAATTATGCTAATAAATTTATTAATGATTTAGATGTTTCGCGTTTAATTCAGCTTATTAATCGTAACCCAACTATTACTCATATTAATCTGAGTAATAATCAAATTACAGAGGTAGGTGCTCAGCAATTGTTGGATATGCTGCGCACTAACCCGCAGGTGCAACTATTGAATCTTGCAGGTAATTCTCAAATATCAGTAGCAACATTAACACAAATTAATAGAGAATTGGCTAAACCGCCATATATTCGCGATACTGCATTGCCATTTCCAGTACCCATTTCCGATTGTAAAGAACTGGATTATTCAAACCAAGATTTAACTGATGCACATATAACAAATTTAATACATTCGCTTAAATTTAATCGTACTATTGCGAAAATTAATCTGAGTAACAATAAAATCAGTAGAGCAGGGGCGCAGGAGTTACTGGGATTAGTACTAATAAAAGGCGATATTGTCGAATTGAACACCGATGGAAATGCTGATTTTCCTGCATCTACTAGAGAGTCTATCGAAGCAGAGCTTACACGACATCGAGAAGAGGCTGGCAACGATGGTAGTAGGTCATCTACTACTCCTAGAGCAGTATTATGAGTTTAAATGCATGGTCATAAATCAAAGATAACTGGTTTCTCGCAGCAACTCATTAATCCCCACTTTGCTGCGTGTTTTTGCATCCACTTGTTTTACGATCACGGCGCAATATAAACTGTATTTGCCATTTTTGCCGGGTAAATTGCCGGGTACAACCACAGCACCAGCAGGTACGCGGCCATAAGTCACCATGTCATTGGCGCGATCATAAATCGGCGTACTTTGGCCGATGAAAACGCCCATCGAAATAACGGCGTTTTCTTCGACGATTACGCCTTCGACAATTTCTGAGCGTGCACCGATGAAGCAGTTATCTTCGATGATGGTGGGGTTCGCTTGTAACGGTTCTAATACGCCGCCGATGCCGACGCCGCCCGACAGATGCACATTTTTACCGATTTGCGCGCAAGAGCCAACAGTCGCCCAGGTGTCGACCATCACGCCGCTGTCGATATAAGCTCCGATATTAACGTAGGAGGGCATCAGCACCGTATTGGCTGCAATATAAGCGCCTTTACGCACGGTGGCGGGTGGCACAATACGCACACCGCCGTTTTGGAATGCGGCCAAATTAGTTTCGGCATATTTCAACGGTACTTTATCGAAGAATTGCGTAAAACCACCTTGCAGCGCACAATTTTCTTCAATACGAAAAAATAATAATACCGCTTGTTTCAACCACTGATGTACCACCCACTGGCCATTTTGTTTTTCGGCAATACGTGCTTTGCCGCTGTCGAGTAAATCAATGACTTCTAAAATAGCTTGTTTAGTTTTTGCATCTACATTTTTAGGAGTGATATCAGCACGGCGTTCGAACGCGGCTTCGATGATGGGTTGGAGAGTGTTCATGGGGCCCCTTGTATATTTTCTTCAACGTGTTTTTGTTTGCGCGACGCTAAATACATATAAACTACGGGAATCACGAACAACGTAAACAGCGTTCCGAACGACATACCGCCGAGAATCACATAACCTAATTGCTTGCGCGCAGCAGCGCCTGCGCCACTAGCGAGCGCTAGCGGCAGTGCACCAAATAACATTGCGCCAGTGGTCATTAAAATGGGTCGCAAGCGTAATGTGGATGCTTCAATCACTGCTTCGCGCATTTCCAGGCCTTTGAGTTGCATTTTATTCGAAAATTCCACAATCAAAATTCCGTGTTTGCTGATTAAGCCAACTAAGGTGACTAAACCAATTTGGGTATAAATATTTAATGTGCCGCCGATCAAATGAATGGCGAGTAAAGCGCCGGTTAACGATAATGGCACACTCATCATGACGATAAGTGGATCTCTAAAACTTTCAAATTGCGCCGCTAATACTAAGAAAATAAAGATGATAGCGAATAAAAATACTTCTTCCATCGAGCCAGAAGCTTGGATAAATTGACGCGATTGATTGGAATAATCCACTTGAATATTACCGGGTAGGGTGCTGGCCAGATTGCGTAAATAATCCAATGCTTGCCCCATGGTGTAACCGGGTGCAAGTGCCGCACTGAGTGTGGCTGAGCGCATTTGCTGAAAGTGATTTAAACTTTGCGGCGAAGCAATTTCTTTAATCGTTACGAGATTGGAAATTGGCATCAAGTTGCCACTGGCGGTGCGCACATTGATATTATCTAATTGCTGTGAGTTATTCATAAACTGCGCGTAGAGTTGCGGAATTACATAATAGCTGCGCCCGTTCATTTCAAAACGACTGCTGGTCGGTTGCCCTAACAATGTATTCAGTGCTGTGCTGATATCCATCATCGATACACCTAACACACTGGCTTTGTTGCGATCAATCGAAATATCAGCCAGTGGTTTGTCGAGTTTAAGATCACTATCTAAATTGGCTAAGCGTGGGTTTTCTTTGTTAGCTGTGGCAATTAATTTTTGAATACCGTTATTTAAGTCTTCGTAACTACCCGTGGTTTTCAATACAAAACCAACTGGCATACCAAAGTTGGTGCCGGGTAGGGGTGGTATATTCATTGGGAATGCTTTTATCCCAGCTATTCCCCAGAATGAAGGGAATAATGAACCGATAATTTCGCTGACACTACGGCTTCTTTTTTCCCAAGGCTTTAACACTAAGAAAGAAATAGCAGAATTTTCGCCATTGGGGATACCGTTAAGAATGCCGTAGCCTTCCATTTCAGGCACCGTTTTATAAATACTTTCTAATTGTTGGGTATATTGTTGTGTGTAACCGATGTTAGCGGAACTGGGGCCAGTGACAAAAGCAATCACCACACCTTGATCTTCATCGGGTGCTAATTCGCGGTGTAGTGTCATAAATAAGATAATACACAAAGCGTAAATCACGGCGGCGACGATCAATACTCTTTTACGGTTGTCTAATGCTTTGATCAAATAGATTCTATATTTTTCCATCAACCAATGAAAAATTTCTTCGATCTTCGCAACAAAACCTTTTTTGTCGATTTCTGCATTCAAAAATTTAGAACACATCATCGGTGATAGTGTTAATGCCACAAAACCAGAAACAAGCACAGCACCTGCCAGCGTAAATGCAAATTCTCTAAATAATTGACCCGTTAAATCGGTTAGAAAACCGATAGGTGCATACACCGCCGCTAAGGTGAGTGTCATTGCAATAACTGCAAAACCAATTTCGCGTGCCCCGAGTATGGCGGCATCCAATGGTTTTTCACCATTCTCAATATGCCGGTGAATATTTTCGACGACCACAATCGCATCGTCGACCACTAAACCGATCGCCAACACCCACGCTAACATGGTTAATATATTCACGGAATAACCGAGTGCCGACATCAAACTACAAACACCGATCACCGAAAGCGGAATAGTGACGATGGGGATAAATGTTGTGCGTATTGAGCCGAGAAATAAAAAGATAACGATCACGACCATGATAGTGGCATCAAGAATGGTGTGACGAACTTCTTTCAACGATTGCGCAATGAATTTTGACCAATCCCAGATAACATGAATTTGTAATTCAGGGGGTGCACTGGCAATAATTTTTGGCAAAACGTTATTAATTTCACGCGAGATTTCTAAGGGATTAGCAGTTGATTGTGGAATGACACCGACTACGACTGCTTTAGTATCGCCATTAATATTGACCGAAGTGGTTGTGTCATAAGCGCCAAGTTCTGCGTGGCCGACATCGCTTAAGCGTACTAAATAATTATTTTGGTTGCTGATGACTAAATTATTAAATTGTTGTGCGGAAGTGATATCGGTTTTTGCATTCACGTCAATTTTTTGATTGGCTGATCGTAGTGATCCGGGTGCTGCTTGCACGTTACTGTTAGTGAGCCCCTGTATCACATCGGTGGCAGTAATATTGTGCGAGGCCATTTTGTTAGGGTCGAGCCATACGCGCATGGCATATTGACGTGGGCCTAGAATTTTGGCTTGGCTCACGCCCGATAACGTTCCCATTTGTGGTTGCACCACGCGCGTGATGTAATCGCTGATCGCTTCTGGCGTCATGGTTTTGCTGGTGAATGCAATGTATATCGATGGATTCGCGCTTGGATCTTCTTTGGTGATAATAGGATCGTTAATGTCTTTTGGTAATTGCCAGCGCGCAGAAGCGACAGCGTTGCTGACATCGGCAATAGCTTTGTTTACATCGTAACCAAGTTTAAATTGGATGGTGATCGAGCTTTGCCCTTGGGTGCTGGCGGAGTTGATGAAGTCGATGCCATCGATGCCGCTGAGGGAGTTTTCCATCGGGGTAGTGACAAAGCCTTCCATGAGTTTAGCGCCGGCGCCTGGGTATGCGGTTTGTACGTTGATGACGGAGGCTTCGATATTAGGAAATTCGCGTGTAGGCATCGACATAAATGCGCGCAAGCCAACCAGCAGTACAATTAAGCTGAGCACGGTGGCGAAAACTGGGCGGCGAATAAATAGGTCGGTGAAGTGCATGATCGTTATTTCTTCTCCGGCGGAACAACCATCACGGGTGCACCATCGGTGAGTTTAAATGCGCCGCTGGTGACGATTACATCGCCGGGTTTAAGGCCAGTCAATGCAGCAGCGATACCATTTTTGCGCGGGCCCACAGTCAATGCAGTTTTGACTGCAGCGTTATTAATAACGCGAAAAACATAGGGGCCTTGCGCGTCGAATAAGATAGCAGCATCCGGCACGCCGATCCAATTTTGTGGCGCGCCGGTTTTCACATCAACTTCAACCGAGCCGCCGGGCAGCAATTTATAATTTTTGTTAGGAATGCTGGCGCGAATGCCTAAACTACGTGTGCTGGGGTCAATTTGTGAATCCATGGCATAAATTTTGCCTTGAAAAACATCTTTAGGATAAGCGCTGGAGTGGATTACCACAGCTTGCCCTAATGCCAAACGCCCTAAATAAACTTCGGGTACGCGAAAATCAACACGTAAAGTATCGATAGCATTCAAGGTAGTAATCGAATCACCCGATTTTACAAAATCACCGAGGTCAACCATACGTAACCCCAATCGACCGGTAAATGGGGCGCGAATAAAAGTTTGATCGAGCAAAGCTTGCGCATTGGCCACATTGGCTACATCTGATTGATAAGCCGACCGCGCGTTATCCAAATCCGCTTGCGCAAATACTCGTTTAGTAAATAATTGTTGCGCGCGATCATAATTGGCTTTGCTCAATACCAACTTTGCTTTCGCCGACCCTAATTGCGCTTGCAAAATAGAAGGGTTCATTTGCACTAATGGTGCACCGGCTTTTACATCATCACCCGATCTAAAATACAACCCGGTGATACGGCCATCGACTTCTGTTTTAATGGTGACACCCTGATTGGGTGATAATGAACCCACAGCAGAAACCTCCGACTGCCATGGCTGCATTTGCACAGTTGTTGTTTCCACTGCCGCAGGTGGCATTCCGCCTTCTTTCTTTTTAGCGTAGCTTGTGGTTGTGGTTAAGCAGATGATTATGCTTAATAAAATAGCAGTTATTTGGGTTTTTCTTTGCATATGTTTTCTTGTCATCACTTGATGAGTTTTTTTGTAGTAACTGTAAGAAATTAGTAAGCCAAAAACTATAGTCTATTTTAGGTATTAGCTCAAGCGTAAAATGCTATGATCTTGCCCCAAGCATCTTACGCCAGCGATATAACACAGCGGCAGAGCCGATGATCATGCCGATTAATGATCCTACCGCGATGCCACCGATGTTCCAATGAAACGTAAAGGCAAATAAATAACCCAGTGGAATGCCAATCAACCAAATTCCGGCAAGCCCTGTGTACATCGGAAATTTAGTATCATAAAGTCCACGCAACGCACCCGTACCTACGTTTCTCACGGTGTCAAAAATTTGTGATACGGCAAAGACGGCAAACAATATCACCACAAAATGTAAAGTTTGTGCGTTTGCTGGGTTATGTACATCCATATAAAGCGATGCTAATAGACGTGGGCAAGCAATAAATAAAATAGAAGAAATGGCCGACAACACTAAACCAATGCCAATACAAATATTGCCGAGTCTTTTTATTTCGTGGAATTGTTTAGCGCCACAAGCTTGCCCGATTAAAATGCCGCTGGCTTGTGATATGGCGAATATCGGTACGATGATCAATACGATGTATTGCGCGATCACTTGAAATGCGGCTAATTGATTGATACCCAACCAACCAGCCATCGCTGAAACTACAAAAAAAGATGAAACTTCGCCACTCATTTGCAAACTGATTGGCCAGCCGATTTTAAACATTTGTTTGATACTGCCCCAATCTTTATGGGCGCGATAATGGAATAAATCGAAATCTTTAAAATGACTGTCGGTATAAAAACAAACGGTGGTAAAAATAAAAGCAAACCACATTTGAATCACCATGGCGTAACCTAACCCAGCGACCTCTAAGCGTGGCATATGAAATTTGCCAAAAATTAACGCGTAAGCAAAAAATAAAAATACGAGCACACTTAATAGGCTGCTTACGGTCACCAAATTTTGTTTATGAGTGCCATAGCAAAGTTGTTGGTTACAAGCCAAAAACATGAGCGGAACAATGCCCCATACATACGCATGAAAAAACGATTGCACGATTTGGACAATAGCAACTGATTGCCCAAAAAATAATAAAAATGAACTGATGTGCCAAAATAAAATAATAATGGGGATGCTAATAACTAATGCTAACGTCCAACCTTGCTGCAAATAATTACCGATAAGTTTAAATTGACCAGCACCGAATGCGCGCCCGATAAAAATACTGAGCGTCATCAATATAGACATGCCAATAACCACGATGGTGACTTGGGTAGAAAAAATTAATCCACTGGCAGCCAGCACTTGATGCCCGAGTTGCGCGAGCATGGTCATGCTTAAAAAACCACCAGCAATGCTAATGAATTGCGTACCTGCCATCGGTAATGCTAACGAAAATATTTTGCGCGTAGTTTGCCAGAGAGTGGCAGTGAGTTCAGTACTCATATTTATACCTTTTAATTATATTGATAATTATTCCATCACTAACATTGCTGCTATAACCGGGTTAATGATTTTATAGTGCCCGCTACCATCTATTTCAATGTAGTCTTTTTCGATTAAAGCCTCTAGGGCAGAGGTGGTGGTACTGGTGGCCATCATCAATTCTCGGCTAGTTTCTTGGCTCGTTAGATTAACTGCTGCATGGGTTGCAATATATTTTAGCATTTTTCTTTGGTTTAAAGATAATAAAGACACTTCTTTTGAGGCATCACTCCATTCTTCTTCCACCACAATAGCCCATGCTTTTTTCACATCATTAGCGGTGGGTAATTTATCGCATTCTTGCCAGAGAATATCACATAAATAATTAACATAATAAGGGTGCGTGCTAGAATAATGCATAATTTCATTAAAAGATTGTTCTGCTAATTCTTTATCCCACGTTTCTAAAGAGATTTTGTTAAGATGTTTTTTATAATCATTAGCCGCAATGCGTTCTAATTTAAGTTTTCTGCATAGCTTATAAAGCGGTCTGCTTTCATCTTCAAACATTCTCAATAGTAATGAGCGGATACTGCCCGAGAAAATAATCGATAAATTTTGCATTTCTTGTGCGGCTGTTCTGATGGCCCCTTCTATATTCGATTGCTTACTAATTTTTGCGATTTCTTGAAATTCATCAAAGAATATAACAGCTTTTTTATCTTTTTCATGTAATAGTTTATCGAGTAGCAATAATGCTTCTGAAATTACTATCGCTTGATTAATATGTTGTTTAGGGATGAGTTCAAGCGTGGCTATATCATCACCAAACGATAATTTGGGGCTTAAATTTAAAACATTTTTCTTAATCGCAGTAATTATTTTATCGACTTGCCCTACGGCATTGCCAATCAGTTTAATGACCTTGTTGACGATAATTTGCGCTACTTCTTCCTCGGTCGCACAAAGATGAAAATTAATTTTTACAAACGGTAGTTTTGCATTGGTTATTGCTTTTTCAGCTAAGCTGGATTTGCCATAACGCCGAGGCGCAACTAACAAGGTATGTTTCACACTCAGCAAATTGCCGGTTAACCAGTCAACTTCTTTGACGCGATTACAAAACGCAGTGCCGTAAGCCTTGCCGAGGGGGAAATATTTTCTTGGTTTCATGGGATACTAGCCTCCTAAATTCAAGTATAGCTTACCACGAACTGGTTCGTAACGCAATGGTTCGTGACGAACTGTTTCGTAACGAACTGTTTCGTAACGATCCTAGGGGTCAGATCTTGACTTGCTACTTGCTTAGAAATTATAGGGCTCAATAACTGTCTCTTTAGCATGTAGCAAGTCAAGATCTGACCCCTAGGATCTAGGATCAAACCGTCAACTCCCCACACAAATCTTGCTGGAATTGTTGTTTAATTTTGGTGATGGATTTTTCTTTGCTGAAGAGATAATAAAGTTTGGTGAGGGTAGCTTCGGGGGTCATGTCATAGCTGCTGATGAGGCCTGCTTCTGCTAAAGCGCTGCCGGTGGCGTATTGTGTCATGTCTACGCTGCCGTATAAACATTGCGATAAATTAACAATTACAACTCCGCGCGCACAAGCTTGTTTTAATAGTTTTATTAATTCAGGATTGTTGTCTGGTGCGTTGCCACTGCCGAATGTTTCTAACACAATCGCTTGCACCGGTGTTTGTAAAATTTGCCGCAAAATATCGCACGACATACCAGGAAAAAGGCGCAACCAAACTAACATCGGTTCGTTTATTTTTTGTAATTTTAATTTTTTACGACTGGGTTTTCGCCACAGAGTTTCATTGCTATCAAAATTGGTTCCGGCAGCCACCAGCGGTGGAAAATTCGGTGAAGCAAAAGCCGTGAAACTAAATACACTCATTTTGCGCGCGCGATTACCGCGAAATAATTGATGACCGAAATAAAGACAAACTTCAGGGATCGCATAATTATTAATGATTAATAAGGAAGTAATAATGGTTTGACGTGCATCAGTGCGAATTTCAAATAAAGGTAATTGCGAGCCGGTGACGATCACTGGTTTAGTTAAATTTTCGAGCATGAAAGAGAGGGCAGAGGTGGTATACGCCATGGTGTCTGTGCCATGCAGCACAATAAAACCATCGTATTCATGATAAACTTCCATAATATCATTAGCGATTTTGTTCCATTGTTGCGGCGTCATATTCGCAGAATCGATCAGCGTTGCATATTCTTTAATGGTATACAACGGCATGTCGGGGTATTGCAACTCAGGAATTTTAGCGAGTTGCTGCGTAAGAAACCCCGCCGCAGGTGTATACCCGCGTTTGGACGGTTGCATACCGATGGTGCCGCCAGTGTAAATAATAAATATTTTTTTGCGCTTATTCATCCGATCGCTTCGTCAAAATCTCACAGCCGGTTTCGGTGACCACCAACGTATGTTCCCATTGCGCCGATAAGCTATGATCTTTGGTGACTACCGTCCAGCCGTCGGGTAGTAATTTCACGAAACGTTTACCGGCATTGATCATTGGTTCTACGGTAAAAGTCATGTTGGGAACAATCTTTAAGCCGCTGCCGTGGCTGCCGAAGTGCAGGATTTGTAAATCTTCGTGGAATTCGCGGCCAATACCATGGCCACAATATTCGCGTACTACCGAAAAACCGCTGCTTTCAGCATGTTTTTGGATCACCGCGCCAATATCACCCAAATGCGCACCCGGTTTGACTTGCTGAATACCCAACATCATGCATTCATAGGCGGTTTTAGTCAGGCGTTCGGCCAATACCGAGGGTTTGCCAATAAAAAAGGTTTTATTGGTATCACCATGGAATTCGTCTTTTATCACCGTGACATCAATATTCAGCAGGTCGCCATTAACCAGCTTACGCTTGCCGGGGATGCCATGGCAGACCTGGTGGTTGACCGAAGTACAGATGGACTTAGGGAAGCCATGGTAATTCAGCGGGGCAGGGATGGCTTTTTGCACATTGACGATGTAGTCATGGCAAATCTTGTCCAGTTCGTCGGTGGTGATGCCCTCTTTCACGTAGGGGGCTATCATTTCCAGTACTTCTGCCGCCAACCGACCGGCTACCCGCATTTTGGCAATCTCTTCGGGGGTCTTAATGATAATGTTCATATAAAGTACCGTTGTCGTAAATAACTATCTATGGTATAAAGCATGGCGCATAAACGCAAATAAATCCACACATCTACCGACACATATCTCTAGGGTGGCCCTTAAAAGCTTGAGATATGGAGTAGATGGAGGCCCAACCCACAATACAATCGGAGATTATTATGACTATTACCATGAGACAAATGTTAGAAGCAGGTGTGCATTTTGGACACCGTACCCGTCATTGGAACCCTAAAATGGCACCTTTTATTTACGGTGCACGTGATAAGGTCCATATCATTAATTTAGAAAAAACGCTGCCGTTGTTCAACGATGCCTTAAATTATCTAGGCAGTTTGGCGGCTAAACACTGCAAAATCCTTTTTGTAGGAACCAAGCGCGCTGCGCATAACATTATTAAAGAACAAGCGATTCGCTGTGGAATGCCCTATGTGGATCACCGTTGGTTGGGTGGCATGTTAACCAACTATCGTACCGTGCGCCAATCGATCAAGCGTTTGAAAGATATTGAAGCGATGGAAGCTGATGGCACAGTTAATGCTTTAACCAAAAAAGAAGCGTTAAATCTAACACGTGAAAAAATTAAATTAGAACGCAGCTTGGGTGGTATTAAAGAAATGGGCGGTTTACCCGATGCTTTATTTGTGGTGGATATTGGCCATGAGAAAATTGCGATCTCAGAAGCCAAAAAATTAGGCATCCCAGTGATTGCAATCGTTGATACCAATCATAACCCAGAAGGTATCGACTATATTATTCCGGGCAATGACGATGCGATTCGTGCCGTGGAATTTTATGTGACCAGCGTTGCTGATGCTATTCTTGAAGCGCGCGCAGTGGCTGATACCAAAGAACTTGCGACAAAATCTGCTGAAGAACCTAAAGCGCAAGAAAAAATCCCAGAAGCACCTAGTGCAGAAGACGATGGAGTATAAAAACAATGACAATTACAGCAGAACAAGTACGTGAATTACGTGAGCGCACCGGCGCAGGCATGATGGAATGTAAAAAAGCACTAGTAGCAGCCGGTGGTAGCATTGATGCTGCCATCGATGCTATGCGCAAATCAGGCACTGCTAAAGCCGATAAAAAAGCAGGGCGCGTAGCAGCCGAAGGTGCAGTGATTGCGAAAACAAGTCATGATCACCACACCGGTGTTATTGTAGAAATTAATTGCGAAACTGATTTTGTGGGTCGCGATGATAATTTCAAACACTTTGCTGAGCGTGTGGCCGAAGTGGCGTTGGCTAGCAAGTTGAGTGATGTGGCTGTTTTATCCGCACAACCGATTGAGCCAAACAGTGCGACGACGATAGAACAAGCGCGCGCCGCTTTGATTGCGAAAGTGGGTGAAAATGTGCAGATCCGTCGTGTCGAATTATTCACTACCGATGGCAAATTAGTTTCTTATATTCACGGTGGTCGCATTGGTGTGATGGTGCAATTAACAGGTGGTGATATTCAATTAGGCCGTGATTTAGCGATGCACATTGCAGCGAATAATCCGTTAGTCGTGAGCAGCGATAAAGTGCCAGCAGAGTTGGTGAATAAAGAGAAAGAAATTTTTAGTGCGCAAGCAGCAACCAGCGGCAAACCACCCGCGATCATTGAAAAAATGGTCGAAGGGCGCATCAAGAAATTTTTGGATGAAGTCAGTCTGCTAGGGCAACCGTTTGTTAAAAATCCCGATATCAGCGTCGCGCAATTGTTAAAACAAAACAATGCACAGGTACAGCATTTTGTGCGTTTTGCGGTAGGCGAAGGGATCGAGAAACAAACTGAAAATTTTGCCGAGGCAGTGATGGCGCAAGTACGCGGTGGTTAATGCTCGTCGCACTTGGACTTTCGGCGTTGTTGTCTGCGTCGCTCGCAATGCTCACATATAACCCATATGCTCCGCTTGCTCGCGACTTGACGCCTAGCCGAAAATCCAATTGCTTAGAGCATATGAGATAACTGTATTTTTAAGAGTGGGAACTAAGTTATGTCGAGTAATAATACTAAAGCGATTTATAAACGTGTGTTATTAAAACTCAGTGGCGAAGCGTTATTGGGTCAAGCCACTTTAGGTATTGATCCAGTGGTGTTAGAGCGTTTAGTGAAAGAAATCGTGGCAGTAGCGCGTTTAAATGTACAGGTAGGTGTTGTGGTCGGCGGTGGTAATCTATTCCGCGGTGCTGCATTAACTACCATTGGCATTAATCGTGTTACCGGCGATCAAATGGGTATGTTGGCGACGGTGATGAATGCGTTGGCGATGCGTGATGCGGTAGAAAATTCTGGTGTTCACTGTCGAGTGATGTCGGCCATTCCGGTTAATGGTTGGGCCGAGCATTATAGTCGGCACAATGCTATTGAACAGTTGCAACAACAGCACATAGTGATTTTTGCTGGTGGCACCGGTAACCCGTTAGTCACTACCGATTCAGCAGCCAGTTTGCGCGGCATTGAAATTGGCGCGGATATTTTGTTGAAAGCCACTGATGTCGATGGCATTTATTCGGCTGATCCAGAACACAATCCTAAAGCAACATTATATAAACATTTGAGTTATCAAGAGGCGCTTGAAAAAGAATTGGGCGTGATGGATTTAACCGCTTTTTGTCAGTGCCGTGATCATAAGTTACCGATTCGGGTGTTTAATATTAATAAGCCCGGTATTTTAATGCGAATTGTGACTGGCAGTGATGAAGGCACATTGGTGGATTAAGTTTAGATTGAGTAAAACAAAAATGTAGACATGGGGTGCTATAAATTAATAATCAAGTGGAGGCAACATGAGCGATGCAATAAAAAGTACCACTGAAAGTAAAATGAAAAAAGCGATTGAAGCTTTGCAAAATGAATTAGCAAAGTTACGCACCGGGCGCGCGCATCCGAGCTTGCTCGATCATATCCGCGTTCCTTATTATGGCAATGACGTGCCACTTAGCCAAGTGGCGAGCATTACCATTTCTGATTCGCGTACCTTAATGGTTGCGCCGTGGGAAAAATCATTGGTGCAAGCAATCGAAAAAGCGATCGTCACTTCTGATCTCGGTTTGAACCCCGCAGCGACTGGCAACAATATACGTGTGCCGTTGCCACCCTTAAGTGAAGAACGTCGTAAAGAAATGGCGAAGTTAGTAAAAGGCGAAGCAGAAAATGCGCGGGTTTCATTGCGTAATATTCGTCGTGATGCCAATAACCAACTTAAAGAACAACTGAAGAAAAAAGAATTGAGCGAAGATGCAGAGCGCGGTTTGCAAGATGCGATTCAAAAACTCACCGATAAATTCGTGGCGGAAGTGGATCGGCTTTGTGCGATCAAAGAAAAAGAATTGATGGAAGTTTAAATTAAACTATGCAACCCAAACTTCCTAAACACATCGCCATTGTAATGGACGGTAATGGTCGTTGGGCAAAACAACGTCATCTTCCACGCATGGCTGGCCATTACGAAGGTTTAAAAACCGTCAAACGCGTAGTGCGTGCTTGTGCCGAAGCTAACATCGAAGTATTAACACTCTTCGCTTTTAGCAGTGAAAATTGGCAGCGACCGTTGCCCGAAGTCAAAGGTTTAATGGGGTTGTTTTTATCGGCTTTGCAAAATGAAGTGGAAGAACTCCATAAAAATAATATTCAAATGCGAATAGTGGGTGACTGCTCACGCTTTAGCCCTGAGTTACTCAATAGCATTACCAAAGCACAACAACTGACGGCTAATAATACTGGTTTAAAATTAATTATTGCTGCCGATTACGGTGGGCGTTGGGACATCGTACAAGCGGCACGCAAATTTGCGCAACAGGTTGAACAAGGTAAAACCACAGCTGATACGCTGACGCAGGAACTTTTTGCTTCATTGTTAGAAATGGCTGATTTACCCGAACCCGATTTATTTATTCGCACCAGTGGTGAGCGCCGCATCAGTAATTTTATGTTATGGCAATTAGCTTATACCGAATTTTATTTTACTGATATTTTTTGGCCTGATGTGGATAGCAAAATTTTAGCCGATGCTTTATCTTTTTACGCCAGCCGCCAACGCCGTTTTGGCCATACTGGCGAACAAATCGAGCAACTTGCCAATGCTTAAATACCGTATTTTAACCGCGTGTGTTTTAATTCCTCTGGTCTTGGCGGCGATTTTTTATTTACCGCAAACTTATTTTACGCCTGTGTGTGCAATCGTCACATTGCTAGCGGCTTGGGAGTGGGCGCAGTTAATTGGTTGGACTAAAACCCAATGGCGTTTGTTGTATGTGGCTTATGTGCTGGTGGCGATTATCTTAGCCTTGTTTTTACCGCCCGTGTTTATTATTGGCGTGAGTTCAATTATTTGGTTTGCGCTGTTTATATTTATTGCTATCGTGCGTAAAAAAGCACAACTGATTAAATTTCCACGTTGGTTAATTGGTATCGGTGGGGTTTTATTGCTGGTTCCTTTTTTCGAAGCAATATTATTATTGCATCTTAAACCGATATTATTATTTTATTTATTGGTGGTGGTTTGCATGGCCGATACGGCTGCGTATTTTGGCGGACGTGCTTTAGGTAAACGAAAATTAGCGCCGGTGATTAGCCCGAATAAAACCATGGAAGGCACATTTGTGGCATTGCTAGTTATTATTCTGATTGCAATATTAGGACAATGGTTTTTGGGCACACCAGAGCAATCATCATTCGGTTGGATCAAAGCGACTATACCTGCTTTTATTGCGGCAGTTATCGGTGATTTATTAGAGAGTTATCTCAAGCGGCAAGTTAATATCAAAGACAGTGGTAATTTACTACCAGGGCATGGTGGGATTTTAGATCGGCTTGATAGTGTTATCGCTGCTGCACCGGTGTTTGCCTGTGGTGTTTTTTCAATGGGGCTGTTATGAAAAATATTGTTATTTTAGGTGCAACAGGATCAATTGGTTTAAGCACGTTAGATATTATTGCCCGTCATCGTGAAAATTTTCGGGTGCTGGCATTGACTGCGCATAAAAATATTGATCGTTTATATGATCTGTGCGCATTGCATCGCCCTGAATATGCTGTGGTGGCGGATGAAGCGAGTGCTAAATTATTGCAACAACGCTTACAAAAAATTAATTTAACAATTGAAGTGTTAATAGGCAATGCTGGTTTAGAAACAGTAGCTAGCCTGCCGCAAGCCGATATCGTGATGGCTGCTATTGTCGGAGCGGTAGGTTTGTTGCCGACATTAGCGGCAGCAAAAGCAGGCAAGCGTGTTTTATTAGCTAATAAAGAAGCGTTAGTGATGGCGGGTGCATTGTTTATGAAAGAAGTGCGTGATCACAATGCAACGTTATTGCCAATTGATAGCGAACACAATGCTATTTTTCAGTGCCTGCCGACTGATTTTAAAATGGGTGAACGCAATGCTAAAATTGCCCGAATTTTATTGACCGCTTCGGGTGGTGCATTTCGTGAGTTGCCGTTAACGGATTTGCCCAATGTGACACCGGCGCAAGCAATTACTCATCCGAATTGGAACATGGGCCCAAAGATTACTGTCGATTGCGCTACCATGATGAATAAAGGTTTAGAAGTGATCGAAGCGCATTGGTTATTTGGTTTACCTGCGGATCAAATTAAAGTTTTATTGCATCCACAAAGCACGGTGCATTCATTAGTGGAATATAAAGATGGTTCTACCTTAGCGCATTTGGGTTGTTCCGATATGCGCGTGCCGATCGCCCATGCCTTGGCTTGGCCCGAACGCATCGCCAGTGGGGTGAATAATTTGGATTTATTGACTTTAGGCAAGTTAGATTTTGCGGTGTTAGATACTGAACGTTACCCGTGTTTAAATTTAGCGTATCAAGCACTGCAAACAGGCGGTACTGCACCAACCATTTTAAATGCCGCTAACGAAATTGCCGTGCAAGCATTTTTAGACGGCAAAATGGCATTCACCGATATCGCCATCACCGTCGATAAAGTGTTAAACAAACTTCCATCACGACCCGCCACGAACTTAGACATCATCCTGCAAGACAACGCCGCTGCACGAGAATGTGCGCAACTCTTAAATCGCCACCCGTAAAATGTGTAAATAGCTGCCAGATGACTTGCTTGTCTTTCGTGTGCAAGCTTGCTCCTCGTATTCGGGGCGTGCTCACTTGCTCGCTAGACAAACATCCCTGTCTACTAGCGAGCGGCGTCATCCATGACGCCGCCCTACGGGCGAAGGTTGCGCCGCACCCTCTACTCGGCGCTTGCACAACTCAAGCCAAGCAAGTCATCTGGCAGCTATTTACGCTTTATATCTGAGTGCAGGTAGGTCGGATCAAGGAGCGCCAGCGACGGATCCGACATTCGATGCTAAATCATTATCGCTGTCGGCTCCGTCGCTACGCTCCTTGAGCCGCGGAGAAAAAGGCGATGTGGTCAAGTCTACGATCTATGTATTTGACAATATTTTGCGCAAAATATTGTCAAATACATAGATCGTAGACTTGACCACATGATCTCTTATAGGCGAATATAGGATTATCTATCGATTTGAACCTGAAAAAGACATAGTAAATAGTAACGATAGTCTTGGTTGGTAAACGAAATGACGGAGAAATTTATCGAATTGCTAAGAGAGTTTTGAAATAGAGCAACTCGAAAGGCAATCCTACCATCTATACAAAGGTGAGAATAACCAGGTATTGAAAACCAATTAAATATAAACTGTTGGAAATTTTGCAATAGGTATAGTCTTGAGGAGTATGTCATGCTTTTTGAATCGTTTAGCCAAATTAAGTTCTCGGATATTACAGGCTTAGTGGAGAATAAAGTTCCGGAATCAAAATATATTGATTACAAAAGTAAATTACCAAATTTTTCTAATGATAAAGAAAAAGAAGGTTTTATTAATGATGTGTGTGCATTTGCAAATGCATCTGGTGGGTATATTGTTTACGGTATGGAAGAAAAGGATGGATTTCCTACCGCTATATCTGGTATAGAGATAAGTAACTCAGATGGTGAAATACGAAAGATTACTGAAGTCATTAGAACTAATACTGAACCTAGTTTTTATGGATCTGATATTAAAATAGTTGAGGATAGTACAAAGAAAGTTTTAATTCTAAAAATAATACAAAGTTTAAATAAGCCGCATGCTGCTAAAAAATCGAATCGTTTTTATATTCGTGCTTCAGCATGCAATCAGCCTATGGATGTTTTTGAAGTCAGAAATGCTGTTTTAACAACGGAAGGGTTTCAAGAAAAAATTAAAAACTTTCGAGCTAAAAGAATAAGTGAATTACTCTATGATAATTCCCCTATTCCATTGCAACCATATCCTAAATTAGTTTTTCATTTAATACCTGTCTATTCGTTTTTACAAAATTCACTAATAGATATAAATAAATATTTGGATAGTTTGGATTCAGCTTATCAGCTGCCTTTAATGCGTAGTGCGGATGGTTCAGATTGTATTAACATTGACGGTGTATTTCGCCATAGAGGTTTGGTTGAGGGTGGATCGCACGGTTATACAATGTTATTTCGTAATGGTTCCATCGAATCTGTAAACAGTATACCTCCTTGTAATGGTAAAACGATACTCCAACAAGATTTTGAACAACAGATACTAAGTTTTTACAACAAATGTGAAGGGATATTTCGTGAATTGCAAATTACACCGCCCATTGTTATTTTTTTAACACTTATTGGTGTAAAAAATGTAGTACTGATCTATGGAAATAATTCCCCTTTTGATCGCGATGAGAAAAGGTTTGATCGCGATATTATTCAAACCCCTGATATTTTGATAAACGAGTTTTTGCTGGAGGATAGTTTAGGTTTAGATAAAGTATTTAAACCATTATTTGACATGATATGGAATGGTGCTGGTTATCCGAGTTCTTTTAATTATGATAAAAGTGGGGTGCGGAAAGATAAAACATCCCTCTGCACAGAAGGGTAAATAGCTGCCAGGTTCTCAGGTGTCTTTTCGTGGGATAGCGTAGCTTTCCGGCAGCGATGTTAATGAGCATTACTAATGTCGGCTCCGTCGCTACGCTCCTTGAGCCGACCTACTCGCACACAAATATATGAAGCGTAAATAGCTGCCTGGTTATTGATTGGCTCGATTTGTGCGAGCGCCGAGTAGAGAGCGCGCGCGCAACCTTCGCCCGAAAGGGCGGCGTCATGGATGACGCCGCTCGCTAGTAAACAGGGATGTTTGTCTAGCGAGCAAGTGAGCACGCCTCGATACGAGGGTTACGCTCGCATATGAGAGACAAGCAATAACCAGGCAGCTATTTACTCTTCCGCTCAAAATTTGCACTATTTTGGTTGTTTCGCAGGAAATAAATAAAAAACTGTATTTTACCGATCTAGGCTATAGCTTTGGGGTGGAATAATGATATGATGCCTCGGCAAAATTTTTGGTCAAAGCTTAAGGTAATCATTAAAATAACAATTATGCGCGTCCTAGTCAAAATCAGCATTGCATTATTCCTCGCGGGGGTTTTAATCACCACCACTTACGCGAGCACGTTTATTGTAACCAACATCCAAGTCGAAGGCCTGCAAGGGCTTAGTAGCGATACCGTGTTGAGTTATTTGCCTGTGCACGTCGGCCAAAAATTCGACACCGCACAATCCGGGCAGGTTATTAAGACCATGTACGCTACTGGCTTATTTAACGATGTAGCTTTATCACAGCAAGGTAGCACACTAATTGTCAGGGTCAATGAACGCCCAATTATTAGCAATATCGATGTGACCGGCAACAAAGTCGTACCTAAAGATAAACTAGACGATGTCTTGAAAAAAACCGGCTTAGTCCAAGGCGCGGTATTTGATAACTCCACCTTAGAAGCCTTTAGAACCAGTTTAGAAAATGAATACGACAATCAAGGCAAATATAATTCCAAAGTAACAACAACAGTAACACCAGAACCACGCAATCGCGTTGCTATCAAAATTGTAATTTCAGAAGGACGTTCAGTACAAGTGCGCGCAATCAGCATTGTCGGCAATCATGTATTCAGTAGCAGAAAATTAATTAATAGCTTACCGTTGACAGAACCACATATGTGGTCGTTCTTCACGCACGGTGATCTTTATACTTCTGACAAACTACATAAGTCATTAGATGCACTGACCTCTTATTATCAAGATCGTGGTTACCTCAAATTTAAGATCGATACTGTGCAAGCTACATTAACGCCCGATCGCAATTTTGTTTATATCATTATTTCAGTAACCGAAGGCCCGGTGTATACCGTTAGTGGGTATCAAATCATCGGCAATATTGTTTTATCGCAAACCAAGCTGCAAAAAGCGATCAATATACAAAAAGGGGATGTTTATTCTAAAGGCAAAAATGATGCACTGACAAAAGCTATTACTACTGCCTATGGTGATATGGGTTATGCGTTTGCCAATGTTAATGTTGTGCCGAAAGTCGATGACGCCAATCACCAAGTATTTTTAACGTTTTATATTGAACCGGGTAATCGGGTTTACGTGCGCCATGTTAATTTTATCGGTAATACAAAAACAGAAGATGTGGTATTGCGACGCGCAACCACGCAAATGGAAAGCGGTTTAATTTCCACCAGTGCCGTGAAAGAATCAGAACGTCAACTTAATTTGTTGGGTTATTTGCAAAATGTAAGTTCAACCACCGATCCTGTTGCAGGTTCACCTGATCAAGTCGATATTAATTACAAAGTGGAAGAAGCCCCTTCAGCACAAGCCATGGCATCGGTGGGTTACGGTACGGATGGGTGGGTGTTAGGCGCTGGTGTTAACCAAACTAATTTTATGGGAACGGGCAAAACAGTAGGTGTAAACTTTAATCAAAGCGAATACGAAAGAATATACAGTATTAATTATAATGATCCGTATTACACCCAAAGCGGTATTCAACGTGGGTTTACTCTGTATGCACAACGCGTTACACCGGGTAACGTGAATATTGCTTCTTACACCACCAATATGTACGGCGGTACGGTTAATTACAGCATCCCGATCAGTGCCAATGGCGATTTTCTTCAGTTAGGTTATGGTTATCAGGTAACCTTTTTATCGGTGGGGTCAGACCCCTCGACCCAGGTAACTAACTTTGTTAATTCAAATGGCAGACATTTTAATCAAACATTGTGGAATGCCGGTTGGTCGCATAACGGTTTAGATCGCGCTATTTTCCCGACCAAAGGTATTTATGAAGATTTGGGCATACAACTTTCAGCACCGGGTGGTGGTACTTCGTTAGATTATTATAAAACTAACTACGATATGAATTTTTACCAGCCCATCTACGGAAATTATATCTTTACCGGGCGCGCCGGATTAGGGTATGGTGCGGGTATAGGGCCTACCCATGGGTTGCCGTTCTTTGCTAACTATTATGCCGGTGGCATAGGGTATGACGGGGCAGTGCGCGGTTATGAATCAAACACCTTAGGGCCGCTCGATTCACAACAGAACCCACTGGGTGGTAATAAATTGGCCACAGGATCATTAGGGATCATCTTCCCAAATTACATCAGTGAAGATAAACTACGCACTACGCTTTTTGTGGATGGTGGTAACGTGTACACTAGCCAGGCTGCAGTAAGGGGTGGTATGAGTGGGGGTGGGCCGCGGTATTCAGCCGGTTTATCTGTGGATTGGCGTGTACCGGTATTAAATGTATTATTAGACGTGAGTTTAGCGAAGGCACTTAACAAACATGCTGGTGATCAGCTTGAACCATTCCAATTTAACGTTGGAACAAACTTTTAGTTAACTTAAATGGGAGATTAGTATGCGTAAAATTTTATTATCGGTTGTTTCTGCAGTAATGTTGATGGGCGTAGCTGGTAGTGCCGCAGCGGCTGACGCTAGCCTTAAAATTGGTATAGTCGACATGCAACAAATTATTCAAAAATCACCGCAATTAGCGACTATCAATGATCAATTGAATAAGCAATTTAAAGCGCGTCAAGATAAAGTAATTGCCGCACAAAAGAATTTGCAAGCTGAAACAGATAAGTACAATCGTAACAGTGCCACGATGAGCTCTGCTGATCGTACTAAAGCACAAGATCAAATCACGGCTGACCATGCTAGCACACAAAGTATGATGGTTGATTTTCAACGTGATTTGAATACAGCGCAAAATCAAGCAATGCAAACTTTGATTGGGCAGGTTACTGGGGTGGTTAGTAAAATAGCAAAAGCGGGTAATTACGATTTGATTTTACAGCGCGCTGCAGCACCTTATGCTAACAACGATATGGATATTACCGATCAAGTTCTAGCGGGTATGAAATAACTTAAAGTCGCAGGTAGTAGGGTGGATTGGATCATAGGTCTAATCCACCTGCTTGCTACTTGATAACGACTGGTGTGGTTACTTATGTCACTAAATCAAATTCATTATACTTTAGCAAAAATATCGACCCTGATTGGCGCCCAGTTGCAAGGTGATCCTGAGTGCGTTATCACGGGGGTTGCAAGCCTGGATGAAGCCACCACAGGTCAACTCAGTTTCTTAGATAATCCACGTTATCGTAAACATTTGGCAACCACTAATGCGGCCGCGATTATTTTGTCGCCGAGCGAATTGGCCGGTTGCGCAATAAATGCGTTGGTAATGGAAAACCCTTATTTTGGCTACGCAAAAGCGGCGGCATTATTTGAACAACGACCTGCGGTTGTTCCTGGTATTCATCCTTCTGCCGTTATAGGTGCAGATTGCAAAATTGATGCTAGTGTTAGTATCGGTCCTTTTTGTTCGATTGGTGCAGGTGTAGTGATTGAAAAAGGTGCGGTAATCGGTCCGCATTGTGTGATTGGCGATCGTGTGCATATTGGTAGCGATAGCCATTTATGGGCTAATGTGACGTTGTATCATGCGGTTATTATCGGTGCACGAGCGATTATTCACAGTGGCGTAGTGATTGGCAGCGATGGCTTTGGTTTTGCCAATGATAAAGGTGTTTGGCATAAAATCCCACAATTAGGCACAGTGCGCATCGGGAATGATGTGGAAATTGGTGCTAATACCACTATCGATCGTGGGGCGTTGAACGACACGGTAATCGGCAACAATGTTAAGTTGGATAACCAAGTGCAAATCGGGCATAATGTGCGAATTGGTGATCATACAGCGGTAGCGGGATGTGTGGGGATAGCGGGTAGCACCACAGTAGGTAAATATTGTTTAATCGGTGGTGGTTCTTGTATTAACGGGCATATAGATATAACGGATCAGGTTATTATTACCGGTATGACAGGCATCTCTCATTCCATTAGTGAACCGGGTGTTTATTCTTCAGCAGCGCCGATGCAGCTTAATCGAGAATGGCGCAAAAATAGTGTACGTATGCGACATTTAGATGACATGGCGCGTCGTCTACAAAAGTTAGAAAAATTAATACTAAATAAAGACAAGTCGGATTGATAAATATGAAAAATACTATGGACATCCAAGAAATATTAAAATGTCTGCCACACCGTTTTCCTTTTTTAATGGTTGATCGCGTGATTGAGATCAACGAAGGTAAATCTTTGGTTGCGATTAAGAATGTCACTTTTAATGAACCTTTTTTTACCGGCCACTTTCCACAAATGGCAGTTATGCCCGGCGTTTTGTTACTCGAAGCACTGGCACAAGCGGGTGGAATTCTAGTCCATACCTTTAATAAAAAAGGCATTGAAGATGGTACGGTGCACCTTCTAGCTGGTATTGATAATGCGCGTTTCAAACGGATTGTAAAACCGGGTGATCAATTGCGACTTGAAGTGACTTTTATTCGTGCTAAAAGTGATATTTGGAAAATGAGTGGTGTTGCTACCGTAGATGGTCAGGTTGCTTGTACCGCCGATATTATGAGTGCACAGAGGAAAATTCAACGTGATTGATAAACAAGCAATTATAGATCCCAGCGCTAAGATCGCAGAAAATGTGACGATTGGTCCATGGACCATCGTTGGCGCTAATGTTGAAATCGGTGAAGGCAGTTGGATCGGCTCCCATGTAGTGATTAAAGGGCCTACCCGCATTGGTCGCCATAATAAAATTTATCAATTTGCTTCTGTTGGTGAAGATCCGCAAGATAAAAAATATCAAGGCGAAGATACTTTATTAGAAATTGGCGATAACAATGTTTTTCGTGAATGTTGCACCATTAATCGCGGCACAGTGCAAGCTGGTGGCGTAACACGCATCGGTAACGATAATTTATTTATGGCCTATGTACATATCGCCCACGATTGTATTATTGGCGATCACACTATATTTGCTGTTCATGCTTCATTGGCCGGTCATGTTATTGTACAAGATTATGCTATTTTTAGCGGTTTTTCTGGCGTTCACCAATTTTGTACCATTGGCGCGCACAGTTTCTTAGGCGGTGGCACGCTCGTTGGTAAAGATATTTTGCCTTATATTATTGCGCATGGTGGCCACGAAGCAAAAGCGTCGGGTTTAAACACCGAAGGTTTAAAACGTCGAGGTTTTAGTAATGAAACCATTAATCATTTACGCCGTGCTTATAAAATTATTTTCCGTTCTAATTTAACCGTTGCACAAGCGCTTGAGCAGCTCAATGAAATGCTTGTTGAATGCCCCGAAGTGAAGCTGATGATTGATGTATTACAACAATCTAGCCGTGGCATTTTGCGTTAATTATGCCACAATCATTACGTATTGGAATCCTGGCTGGTGAACCCTCCGGCGATATCTTAGGTAGTGAACTTATACGTTCGCTGCGCCAGTTATATCCTGATAATTTACAAGTAGAAGGCATCGGTGGCCCTAAGATGATCGCCGCTGGTTGTCGTTCTTTATTTCCCATTGAACGATTATCGGTGATGGGCATTACCGGCGTTATTACCCGTCTGCCTGAATTATTAAAAATCCGCAAAAAGATTATCCAGCATTTTATAGCAAATCCGCCTGATGTTTTTATCGGTATTGATTATTCTGATTTTAATTTAACGGTAGAAGAAACACTAAAAAAAGCCGGCATTAAAACTGTGCATTATGTCAGCCCTAAAGTATGGGCATGGCGACGTGGGCGGCTTAAAAAAATAGTGCGAGCGGTTGATCTGATGTTAACTTTATTTCCGTTCGAGGCGGATTTTTATCAACAAAATAGCACATTGCCTGTGACGTGTATTGGGCATCCGTTAGCCGATTTAATTCCTTTAGAAATGGATCAACAAAAAGCACGCACGCAATTAGGCTTGCCTTTGCATGAAACGATCGTTGCGCTTTTGCCGGGCAGCCGTAGCAATGAAATTCATTATCTGGGTGAATTATTTTTGCGTACTGCAGTATGGTGCTCAGCGCGTATGCCGCAGTTAAAATTTGTGGTGCCATTAATTAATGCGCAGCGGCGAACACAATTTGAAGCCATCTTGCAAAAGCTTGCCCCGCAAATTTCAATACAGTTGATCGATGGTCATTCGCAAGAAGTGATGGCAGCTGCCGATGCAATTTTGTTGGCATCGGGTACGGCAACCTTAGAGGCAATGTTGATTAAACGACCGATGGCAGTGGCTTATCGTATGTCTTCACTCAATTATTCGATTGCAAAATTGTTGGTTAAAAAAACACTAATCGCTTTACCTAATTTATTAGCGAAGAAAGAATTAGTGCCAGAGTTTATTCAAGAACGTGCAACCATAGAAAATTTAGGCAATGTTTTATTAGGTTATTTACAAAACCCAGATTCAGTAACAGCATTGAAAACAGAATTTTTGCAAATCCACCAAGATTTACGCCGCAATGCCAGCGACGCCGCTGCGCGTGCGATAGTGGGTATAGTTAGTAAATAATTGTCCATAAAAACTCTATTGGTTATTTTTTAAAGGCGGGGGGTGAGGGGCTAGTATCTCTTGGTTTGTTCCAAGGTGCGGATCCGGCATCGCTCGCTGATGATTGTGAAGATGCAGCAGAGCTGGACGATGTGCTTGCTGTTGTTTGTGAAGATGCAGTGGAACTAGTCGGTGTACTCGTTGAAGATAAGAACCTAACAGAAGGAGGTGGAACAACAGATACACCTTTGCTTTTATCGACTCGCAGTGCATTTGATGCGATCGTGCGAAGCTCTTTTAGCAGTCGATCTTTATCAACCTGCGGCCATTCCTGCATTTGTGTTATCAGAAAATCTACCTGACAATTTCCAGTTTCTTGTAATTTCTTAATGACTGCAGGAACCATTCGTACTAATATTTGTGCTTGTTTTGGCGAAATTGTAAATCCATAGGATTTTTCAACCACAACTACTTGTGCAACAAAACTTTCTGCTTTCACATTCCACCCCACATGCAAGCTAATACTAGCGCTTAAATAAGCGCCCATAACTAAATAAGAGAGTTTTTCAAAAGAGGCAGTAAGAGCTTCAGGGCTTGATGGTAAAGATGGTTCTAAGCACCATAGCCAAAAATGAGTAACAAATATTGAAGGAGCTAAGTATGCCAACGCCTTGATTAAGGCTGATCGAACTTCATCATCCTCATGTTTGCTCAGTATTTGAAATAAGCGTTTTAAAAAGCTAGGCGAAATTAGAACATGGAGTTCATCGGTTGCACAGCATTTTTCTAATAAACTGCTAAGTTGTATCGCGGCAACGCGTCTAAGGCTTTGATTTGAGCTCATTAGAAGTCCGCATAATTTCTCTCGAATATCGTCTGTGACTGCTGCTGGGCCTATCGCACCAATGGCATCTATTGCTCCGCATTGGATGCCTATATCTTTATCTGCCATCAGTTGAATTAATGTAGCAAGAAATTCTGGTGTGGCTGCTGCTTTTCCGAATTTATTAAGCGTTTTGAAGAGTTCACGCTTGATATTTATATTTATTCTCTCGCTGTGCGCTGAGATTTTCAGTAGATTGCCTATGCTCTCTAAAACAACTGTTGTGGCTGCGGTTGGGCCTTGCGTGGTAATAATCTGCATCGCATATGAGCATCCAGAATCAGAATGTCTTGGTGGTGTAAACGTCTGTAATAATGTTTCTAAGACATCGCTTCTAACTACCACGTCACCCAACTCCGCGATTATACTTCGAGCAGAAAAATGAGCTTCAATATCTTCATCTAACAGTAAATTTTTTAAAACATCGAAAAATTTGGTTGTTAAGCCATCAGGAAGCTTTCTGCCTGTTTTCATTATGTTTGCGATTGCCCATGCTGCATATTTTCTAATATCTTGCTTTTCATGTGATAATGATTTTTCTAAGTTTTCCATAATATCTTTAGAATCAGCCACATCAACCGCTCTATCTAAATATCTTATTGCTTTCAGGCCGATAGCTTGAATAGCTTCATTTTCATCAACAAGCCATCTATTTAAAATTTCAAAAAATTTTAATGTAGTTTCTTTATCTAATTGACCGATGGCTTTAATTGCGACATATAAAAGAGGTGTTTCTACTACATCGTCATCTGATCCAGAAAGAAGTTTTTCGTATGGTGGTTTACATTCATTACGCACCAGCTCAAGTAAACTGTGTCTGCTGCTTTCATCTAATTTGGTTGATCTAAGATCGATTTTGCAAATTTTTTCTAATACCTGGCGTTGAATTTTTTCATTTTTTAATAAATTAAACAGTTGCAATTTTTTCATGACATCGAGGTTAACCATTGTTTCTGGGTTGATTTTGCTGATTGTTTCTAATGCTTGGCATCTAACTTCCCAATCGCTGTGATCCAACAATTCATATAATTTTTTCAACGTATCAGGCTCATCGGCAAATTTACCCAGCTCGCCGATTGCCTGTAATAGTGTAACGAGGCTATCGCGAGAAAGTTTACCATCAAGCCATTCTTCTAAAAGATCTTTTAAGAAGTTAAGAAGTCTTGTTCTTATCTTCGGTGAGTTTATTCTGATAATTTCAGAGGCGATTAATGGTGTATGATAGTAGAGCACTTGTTTTCGATCATCCGAAGAACGACGAGTTAGATGTCTAAAGAGTTCGTCTGTAGTTTCTTCTGAGTCTAAAACTATGATTGCTTGTTGTATGTTAGAATCATTGAGGTAATCGTTAAGCAATTTTCTTAAAAAAACAACGACTTTAGGTGTTTCTATTCGCAGGTGTTTGATGAATTCTACAAGTTGACTAAGTTCTTCATCTTCACTATCACTTCCACTTTCATATTTTGTCTCAGTATTTTTGATTTTGATGATTTTTACATAAAGATCACTGAGACGACCGACGTTACAGAAACGTGGGCTTATGCCAAGAAAAGGAGAGGTGAAATTAGCAGGCAATAATCCTTTACAATGTAATTGGTATAGATTGAATAGGGCAGTTTGAATTTCTTGCCGGATCGCTTGAGCAGTGGTTTTCGGCATTTTATCTATCTCACGCGCGCGTAAACCTAAACTATGAAGTTGTAATAAATCGTTACCGGCTGGGTTTTCTACGTTGGTCGATGTGCTTGCTGTTGTTTGTGAAGATGCAGTGGAACTAGTCGGTGTACTCGTTGAAGATGAGAAACTAGCAAAAGGAGGTGGAACAACAGATACGCCTTCGCTTTTATCGACTCGCAGTGCATTTGATGCGATCGTGCGAAGCTCTTTTAGCAGTTGATCTTTATCAACCCGCGGCCATTCCTGCATTTGTATTATCAGAAAATCTACCTGACAATCTCCAATTTTCTGTAATTGCTTAATGACTGCAGGAACCATTCGTACTAATATTTGGGCTTGTTTTGGCGAAATTGTAAATTCATAGGATTTTTCAACCACAACTACTTGTGCAACAAAACTTTCTTCTTTCACATTCCACCCCACTTGCAAGCTAATACTAGCGCTTAAATAAGCGCCCATAACTAAATAAGAGAGTTTTTCAAAAGAGGCAGTAAGAGCTTCAGGGCTTGATGGTAATAAAGGTGAATGTATCCATTTCTCAAAATGAGTAACAAATACCGAAGGAGCTAAGTGTGCAAATGTGCTGATTAAAGTTGATCGAACTTTATCATCTTTATGTTTGCTTAGTATTTGAAATAAGCCTTGTAAAAAACTAGGCGAAATTAGAACATGGGATTCATCGGTTGCACAGCATTTTTCTAATAAACTGCTAAGTTGTATCGCGGCAACGCGTCTAAGTCTTTGATTTGAGCTCATTAGGAGTCCACATAATTTCTCTCGAATATCATCTGTGACTGCTGCTGGGCCTATGCTTTCGATCGCACGTATTGCTTGGATTTGAACATCTTCGTTTTTATCCATCAGCAACTGAGCTAATGTAGCAAGAAATTCTGGTGTGACTGCTGCTTTTTCAGGCCGACTAAGTATTTCGTAAATCTTAAAGTTAAGCAGCGAGGTTTTACCCGTTGGAATTTTTAAATAATTGCTTATTAAGCCGATTAACGTACCAGAGGGCACGATTTGATCTGCCTCTAACACATGGATGATGGATAATATGGTTGAGTATTGATTATTACTTGCACTTTGAGTATCAGTTTTTGAAGTGAAATGACATAATGTTTCTAAGACATCGCCTCTGATTGGCTTCTTCTTCTTGACCAGCTTCTCAATTGTTTCAAGAGCGCTAGAGCAGATCTCATCATCTTCATCTAGCAACAAATTCTCTAAAGTGTCAAAAAATTTGGTAGTTAAAGATTCAGAAAGCTCGGTGGTATTCATCAAAGCACCGATTGCTGCTACGGCATATTTTTTAACATGCTTATCTTCGTCTGATAATAATTTTTCTAAGCTACCCATAAGGTCTTTAGAGTCGGCTTCTGTTCCATCTATATAAGCGATTAGCTTCAAGGCTGTAACTTGAGTTTCTTTATCAGCCAGGTATTTATTTAAGATTTTTAAAAGTTTTATTATGGCATCTTTACCTAATTTACAAATCGCCTTTATGATTATAGCTGCGATAGACTCTCTTTCGTAGTCGTCAAAAAGATCCCATGGCGATAGAATTTTCTCGTTCAATAATTCAAATAATATTTCAATGACGCTTGAATCTAACCTGACAAGCGTGAGATCGAGTCTGCAAACTATTTCTACTGCCATGTATTGAGTGTTTTCATCTGACAGAAACTCAGGCAGCTTTTTCATGGCATTGGGAACAGCCATTTCTTCTGGGGCGATCTGGCTGATTGTTGCTAGGGCTTGGCATTGAATGCGTGCGTCTTTGTGATCCAATAATTTAAATAATCCATTCACAATAGCAGGTTCGGCAACAAGTTTGCTCATTCTACCGATTTGTTTTAACAAGCCGGTTTCATTTAACGAGCTGAAGTGATCATCAACATTGGAAGAGTTATCTTCTGAGACATCTTCATTGGAAGGGTTATCTTTTGAGGCATCTTTATTTGACAGCCATTTTTCTAAAACCTTTTTTAAAAAGCTGACGAATTGTTTCTTGATTTCCACCGAATCTATTTTATCAATTTCCTCGGCGGCTCTTAACATTTCATAATAGTTAAAGTTTTCTATATGATAAAAAGAGAGTAATTTATCAAGGAATTTTTTTATAACTATCGTTGAATCTAGGGCTATAATTATTGGCCATCTTTCGTAATATGGAATATTTTTTAAGCAATCAATAGCTTTAGGCGTTGCTATACGTAGGCGTTTGATGAACTTTATAAATAGATCATCATATACTTTACTTTCACCTTCTTTAGTAGCTTTGAGCAGAGCCATAATTGCTTTTGCATCTTCATCATCTTCTTCATGCGCATCTTTTTCATCAGTGTTTTTAGTTGGTATTCTTACATAAAGATCATTTGCACCACTGCCGTCACATAAACGTGGGCTTATGCCAAGAAAAGGAGAGGTGAAATTAGCAGACAATAATCCTTTACAATGTAATTGGTATAGATTGAATAGGGCAGTTTGAATTTCTTGCCGGATAGCTTCAACAGTTGCTTCTGGTGTATTTTCATCAACCGTATGCGCGCGTAAACCTAAGCTATGAAGTTGTAATAAATCGTTATCAACGAGATTTTCTGCTGTTTTTTTTATGCCTAACATAGTACTTTCTCCATCTAAAAAGTTAACACTAGCTGCCTTTGAGATTATATCCGATAAAAATTTGACCATGTTAATTTTTTAGCGATTAATATTAAAAATTGCTATATTTATGAATTAGTTCATTATATTATAATGTAAGTTAAACTGTGTTATCTCGTAGAAAACTTTTGCCTTGAATAATTTGTGCAATGGTCTATAATGTCTAATATAGACAAATTAGCTATTTTAGACATTTATTTCCTTAAGGGTATCTTTATGCACGTAACAGCAACTGAACTAAAAAATAAGCTTGGTCAATATCTTGAAGCCTCGCAACGAGAGCCTGTCTCTGTCGACAAAAATGGTCGCACGGCTTATGTTATTGTTTCCTATCATGATTACCAAAAGTTTTTAGAACTAGAAGATTTAGTCTGGGGACTTAAAGCAATAGAAGCCAGCAAAACAGGTTCTTTAGGTCCTGAAGAATCCGCCGCTTTATTAAAACAATTAGAAGCCCGTCATAAACATGCTCAAGATTGACTTATCAAAACACGCAGGTGATTTTTTAATGGATTTACCTGCCAAACAATATAAACAAATTGTCACCACTGTTTTGTGCCTTATAAAAAATCTAAGACCTCATGATTCATCTAAATTACAGGGTTTTGATGACATGTATCGTGTCGATATTGGCGAATACCGTATTATCTATAGCTTCGACGATTCTATTGTTTACATTAAATTAATTGGCAAACGTAACGGTGGTGAAGTCTATAAGAAATTAAAACGGTAGAAGAAATCTACAACCCTATATTTTTAATCGGCGCAAACGATTGGCGGTGAATGGCGCAGGGGCCTAATTTTTTTAACGCGGCGAGATGTTGGGCAGTGCCATAGCCTTTGTGTTTCGCGAAGCCATATCCGGGATATTGTTCGTCGATCAATATCATTTCTTGATCGCGCATTACTTTAGCGATAATAGAAGCGGCACTGATGGCGGGAATTAATTGGTCGCCTTTGATGATTGCTTTTGCTCTGCAAACTACTTTGGGGCAAAAATTACCATCGACTAAAACCAATTCGGGTTGAATTGCCAACGCAGCAATAGCACGTGACATTGCCAATAAACTTGCTTGCAAAATATTAATATTATCAATCTCGTGTGCTTCTGCACGACCGACAGCATAAGCTTTCGCGTGTTTACAAATTAATTTAACCAGCGCTTCGCGTTGTTTAGGCGACAACATTTTGGAATCTGCTAAACCTGCAATAGGTTGAGCGGGATCTAAAATAACCGCAGCTGCAAATACCGGCCCCGCCAACGGACCGCGCCCCGCTTCATCAACTCCGGCAATTAGTTGAGTTTCGCTCATTTTCTAGTAGGTACTCACATGCAAGCGTTCTTTTTCTAGATAAATATGGACGTTTTCTTTCATTGCGCTGTTGTGTAAATCTTCGCTGATCCAATAATGCCCGGCGATAGAAACCAGTTCCGCTTCTAATGTTTGACAAAAAATACGTGCGCTTTGATTACCGCTAACACCGGCCAGCGCACGACCCCGTAGAGCGCCATAAATATGAATGTTGCCATCAGCAATTAACTCCGCACCCGGGCTCACCGGCCCTAATACCACCAGATCACTGTTACGTGCATAGATCTGCTGGCCCGAACGAATGGGTTGCGTAATGATTTTGGTCAACACAACAGCAGGAGCGGCCGGAGCAGCATCAGTTGCCACGGTAGGTTTAATAGTAGCGGGTTCAGCAGTCGCTTCTGTTTTAGTATTAGGCATAATCGCCAAACCAATACTTGCGGCGGCTTCGTGCTGTAGCGCATTACCACTACGCACCCCAATAGGTATTAAGCCATGCTCACGCAAACACTGAATTAGACTAGTAAAATCAAGCGTTGCACTCGGCGGCTGCAATTTATGCAGATCAATAACCACCGGCATATTCTGAAAAAATTTCGGTGTTTGCTTCACCAGCTTAGCGAGTTGTTCACCCAAAACGGTAAGTTCAGGATTAAACAAATAAATCACCGTCAAGGTAAATAACCCACCTTTGAGCTGGAAACTCGTATTAGAAGTATCGCGCGTTGTTTTGGTCATAAAATTATCACCTTGCCTACTTGTGTTTTCCCTAGGGTGAAGATATTGTGCTGGTAGACTTCTGTCAAGTAAGGTTAACAAAATGGAAAAGATCTGGCTAAAAAATTACCCGGAAGGAGTACCTGCGGAAATTAATCCTGACGCTTATTCTTCTTTGGTTGAATTGCTGGAGCAAAGTTGCGACAAATATAAAGACCAACCTGCCCTACGTAATCTCGGTTGCCAATTAACCTACCGGCAAGTGACGCAACTCAGCCGTGCTTTTGCCGCTTATTTGCAACAAACACTCAAACTTAAAAAAGGCGATCGTATCGCGCTGATGATGCCTAATATTTTGCAATATCCCATTGCATTATTTGGTGCGCTGCAAGCAGGTTTAGTTATCGTCAATGTTAATCCTTTGTATACAACACCCGAATTGGTGCATCAGATCAATGATGCAAAAACAGACACTATTGTTGTATTAGCAAATTTTACCGCAGTAGTGCAACGCGCGTTGTCGCAGACCCAACTAAAAAATATTATCGTCACTGAGATAGCTGATTTATGCTCTTGGCCTAAATCGATGCTGATTAATTTCGTGGTAAAATATATCAAGCACCTCGTTCCATTGCGTGCCATACCGCGTGCGCTTTCTTTTAAAAAAATATTGGCAGAAGGCAGCAAATTATCTTTTACCCCTGTAGTAGTGAATGGATCAGATATTGCTTTTCTGCAATATACCGGTGGTACTACTGGTATTGTCAAAGGTGCAATGCTGACACACCGAAATATGGTTGCCAATGTCGAACAAGTTTTAGCGTGGATCAGACCTGTATTAACCGAAGGCAAAGAAGTGGTTATCACTGCCATACCGATGTATCACATTTTTTCATTGACTTCGAGTTGCCTAACTTTTTTACGCTTTGGCGGTTTAAATGTTTTAATCACCAATCCGCGTGATATCCCTGGCATGGTAGCTGAATTAGCAAAAGTGCCATTTACTGTAATTCCGGCAGTTAACACTTTATTTAATGCGCTGGCCAATAATTTGAATTTTTCTAAATTAGATTTTAGTACTTTAAAAATTGCCTTGGGTGGTGGCGCGGCGGTACAACATGCGGTGGCTGATCAGTGGAAAAAAATCACTGGCAAATCTTTATTAGAAGGTTATGGCTTGACCGAGGCCTCACCCGTAGTTTGTGCTGCACCGCTCAATTTACCGGCTTATAACGGTAGCATTGGCTTGCCGTTTCCTTCCACTGATATTTCAATTCGTAATGAAGAGGGAGAAGAATTGGCCTTAGGTGAAGTAGGGGAGCTTTGTGTTAAAGGCCCACAAGTAATGTTGGGTTATTGGAACAACCCCGAAGAAACGAAAAATGTGTTATCAGCAGATGGTTGGTTGCGCACGGGTGATATTGTGCGTATGGATGAAGATGGTTTTATTTATATTATTGATCGCAAAAAAGATATGATTTTAGTTTCTGGGTTCAACGTTTATCCAAATGAAGTTGAAGATGTGATTGCCAGTCACCCAGGAGTATTTGAAGTGGCAGTGATTGGTGTCGCTGATGCTGCTACCGGTGAAGCAGTAAAAGCATTTGTGGTGAAGAAAGATCCGAACCTGACGTCCGAAGAGTTAAAAGCTTTTTGCCGCGAACGTTTAACCGGCTATAAGAGACCGAAATATATCGAATTCCGCTCCTCGCTACCCAAAACTAATGTGGGCAAGATATTGCGCCGGGCGTTGCGGGAGTAGAGCAAGGGATCAAACAGGTAGGTCGGTTCAAGCGAAGCGGAACCGACAGCGATAATTGCTAGCATTGTATGTCGGATCCGTCGCTGCGCTCCTTGATCCGACCTACAATTTCCTGTTCCCCCCTTTGAAAAAGGGGGGCTAGGGGGGATTTAGTAACTCACAGCACTTGCATCAGTGCCATCGGTGGTATCACAACCCAAACAGCGCTTAAAAGTAGCATTAGCGGGAACGCCTACTAATGCTTCCCCAGCTTGATGCACATTTCCGCCCATAGCGGAAAAGGGAAGTGTTGCAATAAATACCACAGCTCCCCCGATAGTAGCAGCCAATAACAATGGTCGCATTAGAACAGCATCAGCAGTCATCGCAATAGCGCCAGGGTGTTGTCCGGGTGGTATAGAAGGAGGTGGGTCTGCAAAAGCGCTTAAATTCACGGCAAAGAACAATAATGCACAAAAATAACTCAATGCTTTTTTCATTTTGTTTACTCCTTGTAAATAAAACATCAATTAGATTGTATAATATAGCAGAATAATGACTTAATTATTTTGTTTTGGCAAAAGTTTTGTTATTCTATGCGGGCTTTGCAAAGGCACAGTACTTTGCCTCTGTTTCTTTAGTAGGTAAAAGGCTGCGAGTATTATCTTGAACTTCACATTTTATAGGGGAATTCCTCATGTACAAAAAGTTACTATTGACCGCTTTGGTTGCTGCTTCCTTAACCGGTTGCTCACAATCAGGAAGCTCTACACCTGCTCCTACTGCAGCGCCAACAAATAACACAGCGACAGCGACCCAGCCTGCTACAACAACTCCGGCTGATAATTCGCAAGTTCAACCTGCAGCACCTGCAACAGGCCCATCTAGTCAGGCTGCTCCTAGCACCACTGATCAATCGGCAATGCAACAAAGCCAACCGATGCAACCAACCACACCAAGCATGACTGATCAATCAGCTATGCAAGGTCAACAACCTATGCAGTCAACAGCTCCTAACACGGCTGACCAATCGGCTATGCAAGACCAGTCAGCGGCTCCAAGTCCTTCTGATCAAACTCAGCAAACGACTACGACGACAACGACTACTGCACCTGCTAGCCCATCTACCATGCAAGGTCAACCTGCGGCTCCCACAGGGCAAGATCAGTCGATGATGGCTCCTTCAACACCGGCGCAAGATCAGTCTGGTGCTCCAGCAGCAACGTCGATGACACCTGATAATTCCAACCCAGGTGCATCACAGGCTGAACCAACGCAAACACCAGATAGCAGCATTCCTTCTACAACGCCTGCTGGTGGTAGTTCCGATAGTTCAACCAACAGTAATAACTAAAAGTGATGAAAGTAGAGGAGTAACCGTAGGTCGGCTCAAGCGTAGCGGAGCCGACAACGGTGTTTTTCTTAAACTGCATTGAGTGTGGTTTGCAAATCCCTTCCAAAATTGACTAAGATTGCCGCTGTTAATCCCCAGATTCTGTGTTCGCCATATTGAATGACCATGATATTGCGTTGTTGCCCTTTATAAGCAATTACTTGCTGTTGTTGATGCACGGGATCTAACACAAAATTGAGTGGGGCGGTAAATACACTGGCCACTTCGCGTGGATCAATTTTAAGTTGTAAAGGTGGCGTGATAATACCTACAAAAGGCGTAACTAAAAAACCCGTGCTGCTACCTGCAGGATTGCAAGTGCCTAATAATTTTATCGCATTAGGTGCAAGACCAATTTCTTCAGCTGTTTCGCGCAATGCTGTTTCTTCTAAACTCTGATCAATGGCTTCCATTTTGCCACCGGGAAAACTAATTTGCCCGGCATGATTGCTTAATTGCTCGGTACGTTGTGTAAATAGCACCAGTAATTCGTGTTCATCATCAATGATGGGGATCAAAACAGCTGCAGGTGTTAAGGTAGTTTCTGCCGATGTCTTAACAGCAGGCGCAGCAGATTGAGTTTTATTTTTTTCTGCAAAATAAGCTAACAATTTTGTTTTGGTTATTTTAATCATGGCGTTAATACATTGAGTATGGTGGCTATTTTAGTCATCGTTTCTGCATATTCATTTTCAACGTTGGAATCGATAGTGATCGCACCACCCGCATAACAATACAAATTTTCTTCTAACCAAAGCAGGGTGCGGATAGCAATATTACAATCCATACTGCCGTTAAAATCAACATAACCAATGCTGCCGCAATAAATATTACGTCGATGCGGTTCTAGTGATTCAATAATTTCCATCGCGCGTAATTTAGGTGCGCCGGTGACCGAGCCACCGGGAAAACAACTGCGCAATAAATCTAAACTGGTTTTTCCGCGTGCCAGTTTGCCAGTGACCGTGCTCACTAAATGATGAACAGAGGCTAAACTTTCTAGATCAAATAATTTAGGTACTTGAATGGATCCTGGCTCGCAACTTTTGCTTAAATCATTGCGCAGTAGATCCACAATCATTAAATTTTCCGCCAACTCTTTGGGATCATTGCGTAACTCATTAGCCAGCTGTTGATCGTGTTGCTCATTATTGCCACGTGGCCGTGTACCTTTGATGGGTTTTGTTTCGACCTGGTCGTGGCAAACTTTTAAAAAACGTTCGGGCGACAAACTTAAAATAGCGCCATGAGTGATTTTTATAAACGCTGCAAAGGTAGAAGGATTATGTTGGCGTAATATTTTATAAGTTTGCCAAGGAGAACCGCGCACAGTACTGCTAAAACGTTGTGCAAGATTCACTTGATAACAATCACCCTTGCGTAGATGTTGTTGAATTTTATGGAATGCTTGCGCATAGCCAGCCTGATCGAAATTGGAATGAAATGGTTGCAATAACGCAAAAGGAGTAGTCGTCGATGGTATTAGCGGTTGCTGCAAACGTTCCAAAATAGGTTGGCAAATAGTATCTGCTAAGTTGCCTTGATGGTGTGTAGTTAGCCAAGCCCGCTGCTGTTGATGATCCACCATGATTGCCCAATCATAAATGCCCACCGCCATTTCTGGCAGATGTATATCTTGTTGACTGAGGGTGGGCAACACCTCTAAACGCCGTGCCAAATCATACGAAAAATAGCCCAACGCACCACCAGCAAAGGGCAAATCGTCAAGCCTGCCGGTTGGGTGGTTTTTCAATTCTGCTTGCAGCAGGTCAAAGGGATCGGCACTGCTGGTAGTTACACCATCTTTGCGCTGAATTTCGGTGATTTGGCTAACAGTGGTCAAGCGCGTGGAAGGGCCAGCGCTGATAATGTCAAAACGCCCCTGGGCATTATAAGGCTTGCAACTATCTAAAAACACCGGCCAGGGCAAATCCGCGATTTTTTCGAACAAAGAACTGCTGTCTTGTGAGTAAGGGATTTCTAGCGGGTATTTTGTTGACATACTATTATTATTCTCACTGCTTTATGGTAAAATTCCAACTCTTAATTTACCCATACAATTTTACACCCATGATAAACCAACCTGCTAACGAAATTATCCCAGTTACCATCGAATCTGAACTAAAACAATCGTATCTCGACTACGCGATGAGCGTAATCATCGGGCGAGCGCTGCCCGATGTCCGCGATGGCTTAAAACCCGTCCATCGGCGCGTATTATACGCCATGGTCGAACTTGGCAACGACTGGAACAAAGCCTATAAAAAATCCGCCCGCGTAGTCGGTGACGTGATCGGTAAATATCACCCCCACGGTGACACCGCAGTTTACGATACCATTGTTCGCATGGCACAACCATTTTCGCTGCGCTACCCACTCATCGATGGCCAGGGAAACTTCGGCTCCGTCGACGGCGATGCCCCAGCAGCAATGCGTTATACCGAAGTCCGCATGGCACGACTCGCCCATGCCCTAATGGCCGATTTAGACAAAGAAACCGTCGACTTTGCACCTAACTACGATGGCACCGAACATGCCCCTGTGGTATTTCCGACCCAAATACCTAATCTACTCATTAATGGTTCTTCCGGTATTGCCGTGGGTATGGCGACCAACATTCCGCCGCATAATTTAACCGAAGTGATCAATGCCTGTATTGCACTAATCGATAACCCTGAACTCGATTTAGAACAACTCATGCAACATGTTCCTGGCCCTGATTTCCCCACTGCCGCGACTATTCAAGGGCGTGCGGGCATTCTCGAAGCGTATCGCACCGGCCGTGGCCGCATTTTTATACGCTCAAAAACACATATTGAAACCGATGCGAAAAATGGTAAGCAATCGATTATCGTCACGGAACTGCCTTATCAAGTCAACAAAGCGCGCTTGATCGAACGCATCGCCGAATTGGTGAAAGATAAAAAAATTGAAGGCATTACTGCACTGCGCGATGAATCCGATAAAGAAGGCATGCGCATCTATATCGAATTACGCCGTGGCGAAATAGTCGATGTAGTATTAAATAATTTATATGTACAAACCCAATTGCAGACCGTGTTTGGTATCAATATGGTAGCGTTAGTTGACAATCAACCGCGCATCTTAAATTTAAAAGAAATTATCGAAGCTTTTATTCGTCATCGACGCGAAGTAGTAACGCGTAGAACATTGTTTGATTTGCGCAAAGCGCGTGATCGCGCCCATATTTTAGAAGGTCTTGGCATCGCGCTGGTCAACATTGATCCGATTATTGCGTTAATTAAAGCCGCTAAAGATCCTGCCGAAGCTAAAACAAAATTAGTTGAAAAAACTTGGCAGCCCGGTGCTGTGGTGCAGATGTTAGAACGTGCAGGGAGTGTGATTACTAAACCCGAAGAACTCGGCGTTGAATTTGGGGTAACCGCAGCAGGTTATCGTTTATCAATAGTGCAAGCGCAAGCGATCTTAGATTTACGTTTACATCGTTTGACCGGTTTAGAACAAGATAAGATCATCGCTGAATATCAACAACAACTCGATGCGATAAAAGAATTGCTTGAAATTTTATCCAGCGGCGATCGCTTAATGCAAGTGATTCGTGCGGAATTATTAGCGATTCAAAAAGATTTTGGCGATGCGCGCCGCACCGAAATTACCAGCAATGACGCTGATTTTAACCACGAAGATTTAATACCATCACAAGATGTGGTAGTCACTTTTTCGCGCGAAGGTTATGCTAAAACGCAAGCTATGGATGCGTATCAAGCGCAACGTCGTGGTGGCAAAGGTAAAGCCGCGACCAGCGTGAAAGATGAAGACGTAGTAGAACATCTGTTGATTGCGAATACTCATGATACGTTATTGTGCTTCTCCAGTTTAGGCAAAGTTTATTGGCTCAAAGTGTATAAATTACCCGAAGGCAGCCGTATTTCACGCGGTAAACCGATCGTTAATTTATTGCCGTTGGCAGAGAACGAAAATATTCATGCCATTTTACCGGTGCGTGAATATCAAGAAGATAAATATATTTTTATGGCGACGGCGAATGGTACGGTGAAAAAAACCAGTCTTTCTGATTTTTCACGGCCGCGTGCTGATGGCATTATCGCACTAGGTTTAGATGACACCGATCGCTTAGTCGGCGTGGCGTTGACCGATGGCCAACGTGATGTATTATTGTTTACAAACTCCGGTAAAGCGATTCGTTTTGCCGAAAGCAAAGTGCGTAGCATGGGCCGTGTAGCACGCGGTGTGCGCGGAGTGAGACTTAAAGAAGGCCAACGCCTGATTTCGTTAATTATTGCTGAGCCGCAAGGTGAAATTCTTACCGCGACTGAAAATGGTTATGGCAAACGCACACCCATCGATGAACATCGTGTTACAGGGCGTGGCGGTCAAGGTGTAGTGGCCATTAAAGTAACTGAACGCAACGGGCAAGTGGTGGGCGCTATTCAAGTCGTGCCGACCGATGAAATTATGTTGATCAGCGATCGCGGTACGTTGGTACGCACCCGTGTCGATGAAATTCGTAGCGCTGGCCGCAATTCGCAAGGCGTGCGTTTAATCCGCCTTAACGAAGGCGAAAAATTAGTCGGCTTGCAGCGCGTAGAAGAAGTGGTTGATGATGGGGCTGGTGTAGGCCAAGTTGATGATGGGGGTATAGTGGAGCCTGGCTTGTAAATTGCCCCCTTTGAAAAAGGGGGCCGCCGAGCGCTAAGCGAGGCGGGGGGATTTTGGGTTTTGTTTTAGAGATTGTGCAGCTACCCTCAAATCCCCCCTAGCCCCCCTTTTTCAAAGGGGGGAACAGGAAATTCAGAGTTTTTTCTGGTTTCCCACTACCGCTTCGGCCACGGAAATAAACTTAACCCCTCTAGCGAATGCTCGATGGGGTCTTCAGTAGAGGAAGTTTTTGGTGAAACGATCCAAGCAATAACAACGGTCACCAGCAAAGCTGCAACAATGCAAGCAACACTGAAGATCAAGAAAAAATGGAATATCATGGTTTACTGCTCCTTTGTTAAAAAGTTCCTTTTTGGGTGGTAGGCTGTAGCGGAGGTGATTCAAGCACCTATAACTATATTACAATGTGCAAAATAATATAAGCTCTTAAAACTGATAAAGACGTGAGATATATCCTCAAAAACTATGACCATTGCCAAGACCATAACCATTCCTGTGATCACCATCGATGGGCCTAGCGGCACTGGCAAAGGCACTATTGGCCAATTATTAGCCCTGGAGCTCGGCTGGCATTATTTAGACAGTGGTAGTCTATACCGAGTGCTTGCCTTAGCGGCGGAACATCACCAAGTGGCGCTTGACGATGAAACCGGTTTGGCGCATCTCGCCTCCAACATGGATATTCAATTCAAGATTAATGGTCATGATTTATTGCCGCGAGTCATCTTAGATCATCTGGATGTAACAGAGGCTATTCGCAGTGAAAATTGCGGTAATAATGCTTCAAAAGTAGGGGTATTGCCAAAAGTACGGCAAGCACTACTTGAATTACAACGCGCGTTTCGCACCGTGCCAGGTTTGGTCACGGATGGTCGCGATATGGGCAGTGTGGTGTTTCCCGATGCCCCAATTAAGCTTTTTTTAGATGCCAGCCCACAAGAACGTGCCGAACGTCGCTATAATCAGTTGAAGAAAAAAGGGATAAATGTTAGTCTAGACGCGCTTTGTACAGAACTTGTCGAACGAGATCGCAGAGATCGGGAGCGTGTCGTAGCACCGCTAAAACCAGCCCCCGATGCTATTATCATCGATACGACCCATATGGGCATCGAAGAAGAACTGCAAAAAATTCGAGAAATCGTGCGAAGTGTGTTCCCGGAATCAACTTAACCGTGTTTATAAGGAATCCTCCTAAAACACATAACCAAGTGGTCTTATAACCAAAAAGCCTACTGTAAATAAAAGTGAAAATATGAGTAAAAATGAAAGTTTTGCCCAGTTATTTGAAGAAAGTTTAAGTAAAAAACAACTACGTCCTGGTTCTATCGTATCTGGAAAAGTTATCCATATTAATACCGATTTTGTGGTGGTGAACGCCGGTTTGAAATCAGAAGGCGTTATCCCCATTGAGCAATTTTATAATGAACAAGGTGAACTAGAGGTTGCGATTGGCGACGAAGTCGATGTTGCGATTGAATCTTTAGAAGACGGTTTTGGCGAAACACGATTATCCCGTGAAAAAGCCAAACGCGCTGAAGCTTGGACTGACCTGGCTAAAGCATATGAAGGCGGTTCCACCATTAAGGGTTTGGTAACCGGCAAAGTCAAAGGTGGCTTTACAGTGGAATTAGGCACTATCCGTGCGTTCTTACCGGGTTCGTTAGTCGATGTGCGACCGGTGCGCGATACTTCCTTCATTGAAGGCAAAGAACTCGAATTTAAAGTGATTAAACTTGATCCTAAGCGCAATAACATCGTGCTTTCACGCCGTGCGGTCATCGAATCAGAAGGCAGTGCTGAACGTGAAGCGTTATTAGGTAACTTAGAAGAAGGTCAAGTTATCAAAGGTGTGGTGAAAAACCTCACTGATTACGGTGCATTCGTCGATCTCGGTGGTGTTGACGGCTTGTTACACGTAACCGATATGTCATGGAAACGCATTAAACATCCCAATGAAATTGTCGGGATTGGTGAAGAAATTAAAGTGGTTATTCTTAAGTTTGATCGTGAACGCGGGCGCGTTTCACTCGGCCTCAAACAGTTGGCGGATGATCCGTGGACTGATCTGATTCGTCGTTACCCAGTAGGCACAAGATTATTTGGTAAAGTCACCAATGTGACCGACTACGGTTGCTTTGTAGAAATCGAAGCGGGCGTGGAAGGCTTAGTGCACGTTTCAGAAATGGACTGGACCAATAAGAATGTTAGCCCAAGCAAAGTGGTGCAAGTGGGTGATGAAGTCGAAGTGATGGTGTTAGATATCGACACTGATCGTCGTCGTATTTCACTCGGCGTTAAACAATGCCAAGCGAACCCATGGGAAGCATTTGCCGGTGGTCATAGCAAAGGCGAAAAAGTTTCGGGCAAAATTAAATCCATCACTGATTTTGGTTTGTTCATCGGGCTTGATGGTGGCATCGATGGCTTGATTCATTTATCCGATATTTCTTGGAACGTAGCTGGTGAAGAAGCGGTACGCGATTACAAAAAAGGCGACGATGTAACAGCCGTTATTTTGTCGATTGATCCAGAACGCGAACGCATTTCATTGGGCATCAAACAGCTTGAACAAGATGCACCTACCGTTTTTTTAACCGAGCACCCTAAAGGTACTTTGGTGAAAGGAACAGTGCGTGAAGTAGAAGCGAAAGGTGCTAAAGTTGATTTAGCCGAAGGCGTTGAAGGTTATTTGAAGGCCGCAGAAATTTCGCATGAAAAAGTGGAAGATGCGCGTACTCATTTGAATGCAGGCGATGAAATTGAAGCTAGCGTGGTCGGTGTTGATCGTAAATCACGCCACATCAATTTGTCGATGAAGTCAAAAGAAACGCAGTCCACCGAAACGACTTCTACGGAGTCTTCGGAATAAAAGTGAGGGCCCAACATTTTGCGTATTTTTACCTACATAATCTTGCTTATACTCGTTTTGTTGGGTATCAGCTTTGCTGGTCTTAATGCTGGGCCCGTTGCACTCAATTACTACGTAGGCAACTTAAAATTACCATTGTCCCTCCTATTGGCCACCTCATTGGTCATCGGAGGAATGCTGGGTCTGTTAGCGTGTCTTTTCCTCACCATTAAATATAAAAGCGCTAACCATCGTCTTAAACAACGCCTAAAAATGGTAGAACAAGAGGTGGCCAATTTACGCGCCATACCTATAAAAAATGATCGTTGATGCCTTATTGTTATTATTGCCTCTCGCAGCTGTATCCGGATGGTACGCGGCTAAGCGCAATAGCCACGATTTATTAATCACCCCTCCGAAAGAAAATACGCATTTCACCCGCGATTATTTAGCGGGATTAAATTATTTATTAAACGAACAACCCGATAAAGCGATCGATGTTTTTATCAAGATGCTAGAAATTGATAGCGAAACAGTAGAAACACATCTCGCATTAGGCGCATTATTTCGCCGTCGTGGTGAAGTAGAACGTGCTATTCGCATTCACCAAAATGTGATTGCGCGTCCACAATTGCCGGGTTATCAACGCATTGAAGCCTTATTAGCATTAGGTAAAGATTATTTACGTGCCGGTCTTTTTGATCGTGCCGAGCGCGTTTTTTTAGAAGTGAGCGACGGCAACAAATCACAAATTATGATTGCCAAACGCCATTTGCTCGATATTTATCAACAACAAAAACAATGGGATCAAGCGATAGCTATCGCCAATACCTTAGAAGATGCCAACCAAGAAATTGCGGTGCGCGTGGCGCATTATCATTGTGAATTAGTAGAAGCAGCGATCGCATCAGGCCAACTCGCGCCCGCGCGTGCATTGCTGAAGCAAGCGTTAAATGCCCACCCGAAGTGTGTGCGCGCTAGTTTATTGCAAGGTGATATTGAAGCGAAAGCGGGGGATTTTAAAACCAGTTTACAAGCTTACCAGCGTGTGCGTGAGCAAGACCCTGATTACCTGAATGAAGTTGTAGCGCCCTTAGCTACCGCCCATGTACAATTAGAGGACAAAGACGGTTTGTTGGCTTATTTGCAAGATAGTTTACAAATATTTCCGCGTACCTCCCTTACCTTGACCTTGATGGAAAGTATACAATACCGTGAGGGTGATGCAGCGGCGATAGATTTTATGACCGGGCAATTGCATCAGCGGCCTTCATTGCGTGGGTTACAGAGTTTAATCGCCTTGCAAATTAAGGCGGCGGCAGGCCAAGCTGGCGAAAATTTATTAATTTTAAAAGAGCTGATTGATCGGCTATTAAAAAACAAGTCGGTTTACCGCTGCGGCCAATGTGGTTATGCAGGCAAGGTGCTGCACTGGCTATGCCCAGGCTGTAAAACCTGGGAAACCACCAAACCCATTTTGGGGGTGGAGGGGGAGTAGTGATATACTTGACCTTTTGCGGATTACGACTTAATTTTGCTTATTACTTTTATCAACGTAGAGAACAACCATGACCACTAAATCGCAATTACTCGAAAAACTCAATAACAAAACCGCCATCATCGGCATTGTCGGTCTCGGCTACGTGGGTTTACCACTCATGCTGCGTTATGCCAATGTGGGTTATAAAGTGATGGGTATCGATATTGACCAAGACAAAGTCACCAAATTAAATAAAGGTCAAAGCTATATTAAACATATCAAAAGCGATCGCATTTCTGCGGTACAAAAAAACCTGCAAGCCACGACTGATTTTTCTAAAGCACAAGAAGCCGACGCTTTAATTTTATGCGTACCAACGCCGTTGAATAAATATCGTGAACCGGATTTAAGTTTTGTGTTGGAAACGACCGATGCGCTTTTACCGTATATACGTAAAGGCCAAGTGATTTCATTAGAGAGCACGACTTATCCTGGCACCACCGATGAAGAATTAAAACCGCGTATTGAAAAGAATGGTCTGAAAGTGGGTGAAGATATTTTCCTGGTATTTTCTCCTGAGCGCGAAGATCCTGGTAACCCAGAATTTGTGACAGCAACTATTCCTAAAGTGTGTGGTGGCGACACGGCTAATTGTTTGGAAGCAGGTTTGGCTCTGTATAATCAAGTGATTACGCGCGTAGTGCCGGTGAGTTCTACCCGTGCTGCTGAAATGACAAAACTATTAGAAAATATCCATCGCGCCGTTAACATTGGTTTAGTGAATGAGATGAAAGTAGTCGCTGATAAAATGGGCATCGATATTTTTGAAGTGATCAATGCGGCGGCAACTAAACCGTTTGGTTTTGTGCCTTATTATCCAGGCCCTGGTATCGGCGGTCATTGTATTCCGATCGATCCTTTTTATTTAACGTGGAAAGCGCGTGAATTTGGCGTGCATACCCGTTTCATCGAATTGGCGGGTGAAATTAATAGCAATATGCCGAAGTGGGTGATTCATAAAGTCACCGATGCGTTGAATGATCGCGGCAAAGCGTTGAAAGACAGCAATATTTTAGTATTGGGAATTGCCTATAAGAAAAATGTGGATGATATGCGTGAGTCGCCTTCGGTGACGTTGATGGAGTTACTCGTTAGTAAAGGCGCAAAAGTAGATTATACCGATCCGCATGTTCCGGTATTTCCGCCGACACGTGAACATCATTTTGATTTAAGCAGTGTGCCGATTACACCCGCGAACTTGAAAAAATATGATTGTGTGGTATTAGCAACGGCCCATGATGAGTTTGATTTTGAAATGATCAAACAAAATGCGCAGTTAATTGTAGATACGCGCGGTGTTTATCATAGTGTGAATGAGAAGAACATTATTAAAGCGTAGTTTCCGTTCTCATTCGGGTCGCCTGATGTCAACGCAGACGAAACTGCGTCCATGCGATCGTTGATTACGTCCATGTAATCGACGGTCTGCTTTTGACACTCAGTCAACCCTAATGAGAACTTATTTACTAGACATGGTAATCATATGAAAAATATAAATATTTCAAAAAACAGAAAAGTACGAATTGCTCTAGTGGGTTGCGGTAAAATTGCTACTAATCATTTAAATGCGATTGCAAAATTATCTGATCAATTAGAATTGGTTGGCGTGTGTGATGGTCATGCCGAAACTTTGCAAAAAGCAGTGGAGCAAACCGGTGCGCCAGGCTATGCTGAAATTGCTGAGCTGAGTGCAAAAACCGACCCCGATATTATTACGCTATGTACACCCAGTGGCGTACATGCACAACAAACCATCGCGATTGCTAATTTAGGCAAACATGTAATTACGGAAAAACCAATGGCCACGCGTTGGAAAGATGGCATAGCGATGATCGATGCTTGCGATAAAGCCGGTGTGCGTTTATTTGTGGTTAAACAAAATCGTCTCAATGCAACATTACAACTCGTTAAGCAAGCCATGCAAAAAAATCGTTTTGGTCGGCTTTATATGATCAATCTCAATGTTTTTTGGACGCGTCCACAAGCATATTATGATCAAGCAAAATGGCGTGGTACTTGGGAGTTTGACGGTGGTGCGTTTATGAATCAAGCCAGCCATTATGTAGATTTATTAGATTGGTTGTGCGGCCCGGTGCAAAGCGTGCAAGCGATGATGGGTACGTTAGGGCGCAATGTCGAAGTTGAAGACACCGGTGTATTAAATCTTCGCTGGCGTTCGGGCGCGATGGGTTCGATGAATGTGACGATGTTAACCTATCCTAAAAATCTCGAAGGTTCCTTAACTATTTTAGGTGAAAAAGGCTCGGTAAAATTAGGTGGTTTAGCGGTGAACGAAATTCAACATTGGGAATTTGCCGATAAACAACCTGAAGATGAACAAATTGTCCAAGCCACACAAGAAACCACTTCGTTATTAGGCAGCGGCCATATTGCGTATTATCAAAATGTGGTGGATGTGTTGCGCGGCCAAGCTGAACCAGAAACCGATGGTCGCGAAGGTCTTAAATCATTAGAAATTCTCACGGCGGCTTATTTAGCTGCACGTGATGATAAAACGATAACATTACCACTTGAGATTTAATTATGACTTATAAAGCTCACCCCACAGCTATCGTCGACGACGGTGCACAAATCGGTGCTGATACGCGCATTTGGCATTGGGTACACATTTCTGGCAATGCAAAAATTGGTGCACGCTGTAGTTTCGGACAAAATGTTTATGTCGGCAATAAAGTAATCATTGGCGATAATGTCAAAGTACAAAACAATGTTTCTGTCTACGACAATGTGACTATCGAAGACGATGTATTCTGCGGGCCCAGCATGGTGTTCACCAATGTTTATAATCCACGTTCGGCAGTAAGCCGCAAAGATGAATATCGCGATACACTCATCAAAAAAGGCGCGACATTAGGCGCAAACTGCACCATCGTTTGCGGTAACACAGTTGGCCAATATGCGTTTATCGGCGCGGGCAGTGTAGTGAACCGCGATGTGCCCGATTACGCATTAATCGTCGGCGTGCCCGGCAAACAAATCGGTTGGATGAGCCAATACGGCGAACGTTTAGAACTACCACTGCACGGCAAAGGCGAATCAGTGGTTTGCCCGCATACGGGGATGAAATATACTGTGGTGGGCAATGAGTGTAGGGTTGATTAGGAATTGTTTACACTCTTAAAGACGTTGCTGCAGAATTAAGGCTGTCGCCCCCTTTGAAAAAGGGGGCCGACGAGCGCTAAGCGAGGCGGGGGGATTTTGCGATGTCAAATACACTGTACCAATACTCCACTTTCATCGCCGTGCAAAACGGCTTGTACGACGGCGATCTTTCACTCCCCAACCTACAACAACGCGGTGATTTTGGTTTAGGTTCTTTCAATGCACTCGAAGGTGAATTAATTGCACTGCACGGAAAATTTTTCCACTGCACTAACGGCAAAGCACAATTAGCTTCTGCAAGTTCACGCCTTTGTTGGGCAGCAGTTTGCAAATTTAATAATGATTTGAATATTAATATCACTACTAATACTCGTCTAGAAAACCTCAAAGCAAGCATTGAAAAACAAATTGGCAGCAAAAATTTTTTATTAGCAATTCATATCAGCGGAAAATTTTCTAAGCTAAAAATAGCCAGCGTGCCTAAACAAACAAAGCCCTATAAAACTATCAAAGAAATTATCGATGAAAGCAGGGAATTTGATTTACATAACATCCAAGGCGACGCCATCGGATTCTTCGCACCCGATTACATGGAACATATTAAAATGCCCGGCTATCATTTTCATTTCATTGATAACACCCAAACGATCGGCGGCCACGTGCTTGATTTTGAATTGGCAGAAGGTTTGATATCGTTACAGAAATTATCTCACTTTACGTTTGAGTTGCCCAACAGCAATGAATTTTCTCGCTTAGAAATGCCCACCCCGCAACAAGATGAACATGTGCCGGTGTTGGCGGATATCCTGTTCCCCCCTTTGAAAAAGGGGGGCTAGGGGGGATTTGAGCATCATAGGTAGATTGCGGCAAAAAACATGCCTAATCTACATGCTCTTGTAGTTTTACAATATTTTCTTCCGACAAGCCCGTTAGTTTAGTAATCAAATCCATGCCTAACCCTTCTTTTAGCATACGCAGCGCCACTTCTTGCCGGCCTTCTTGCAAGCCCTGTTCCAATCCTTTCTCCATACCTTTTTTCTCAAATAATTGTGCTAATGTCATTGTTTCACTCCTTAATTCATCTGATAAATATTGTTCTGCTTTTTCAATAAACACCGTTTCATTGTTGGCTTCTACCCCATCTACCACATATTTTAACAGAATTTTAATAAAATTCGAGCCTTCCTGAATTTCAATGACATTGAGCCATGGAAACAGCTTGACTAGAAATTTCTCATTAAGATTTATAGAAGAAACTTATTTTGGATTTTGTTTATGGCAGCAATGCTGCTTTAGGAGAAGAATTGAATGACTAATTTTCAACTGTTATAAAAAAGCCCCTTTTTTCGATCAAGAAAAAAGGGGCTGGAAAAATAAATAAATCTTTTAATGCTATTTGGCAGCAGGTTTAGATATATTAGTTATCGTAATAGTGAAGCCATTTGTTGGATTGCCAGAAAGAGAAAGATTATAGTTCTTATCTAAACACGAGGGGGTAGCACCCAAGAATAAACCATTACTGTTGTAACTGACAGCACAGTTGGTCTTATTACCAAAGATAAATAAGAAGGCGCCATTGGCATCATATTCTGAAGGGTATAGAGTAAAAGGAACGGTCTGACCGGAGTGAACAGGTAGGCTTATTAAAAGTTTAGCGCCAAGATCACCCAGCATAATTTGCTTAATATTATCACCTGTTAAGTTATTTAAATTTCCATAAAATGATACACTCTGGCTAGCCATAGCATAACTGCTAATCAACAACAGTGATAAACAAGCTAGTTTAGAAAAATTTTTTAAAATTTGCATAAAAACCCCTTCTGTTAAAAATTAATTTAAAGTGAAATTTTCTTTCTGGTTGCGGAAATCAAAGAAAGCATGGGCAATATAACAGGTTGTTATCTATAAGTAAACCTTAGGGATAGCGGGTGAGTTTGCACGCTTTAAATTAAATTTTGTCAGCTTTTATAGGGTGGTTGCTGGAATTGCTATAACCATTCCAGCAGGTTTTTTAGTGATTATTCTTTCCTGCGATACTAGATTTACTCTGTCCACCCGCCCTAATTTAGGGTAAAATACTGACCCAATAACCCTAAAAACTACCCAATGAGGCTCTAAACTATGCAATTTATTGACCTGAAGACCCAATATCGACGCATTGAAGAAAAAGTTAACAAACGCATTAAAACCGTATTGGAACATGGCCAATTCATTATGGGGCCGGAAGTTCAGGAATTGGAAGAGAAACTAGCCAATTACGTAGGGGCTAAACACTGTATCACTATGGCCAATGGTACTGATAGTTTAATGGTATCAATGATGGCGTTGGGCATTAAAGCTGGGGATGAAGTCATTACTACGCCTTTTACCTTTATTGCCACGGGTGAAATGATTGCCTTAATGGGCGCTAAGCCTGTTTTTGTCGATATTGACCCCAAAACCTTTAACATCGACCCTAAAAAAATCGAACAAGCTATTACACCTAAAACCAAAGCCATTATGCCGGTTTCTTTATATGGTCAATGTGCGGATATGGATGCGATTAACGCGATTGCTAACAAACACAAAATTCCTGTTATCGAAGATGCTGCGCAAAGTTTTGGAGCAATGTATAAAGGCAAAAAATCCTGCAATCTTTCTACCATTGGTAGCACCAGCTTTTTCCCCTCTAAACCTTTGGGTTGTTACGGCGATGGTGGTGCATGTTTTACCAATGACGATCAACTCGCTACTGATATGCGGCAAATTCGTGTGCATGGCCAAGACAAACGTTATCATCATCGTTTGCTCGGAATGAACAGTCGTTTAGATACTTTACAAGCGGCGATTCTATTGGCGAAATTAGAAATCTTCCCCGAAGAGGTTATCGACCGTGCGCGTATTGGTGCGCGTTACAGCGATTTACTCAAAGATTATGTGACTGTGCCTCATGTTGCAGAAGGCAACACCAGTGTCTATGCGCAATATACCGTGCAAGTGGATAACCGCGAAAAAGTGCAAGAAAAACTTAAAACAGTAGGTGTTCCTACGGCTGTGCATTATCCAATCCCATTGCATATGCAACAAGTGTTTGCCCCGCTAAATCTAAAAGAAGGCAGCTTTCCTGTTTCCGAGCAAGCAGCAAAACGCGTGATGAGTTTGCCGATGGATCCGTATGTGAGTGAGAAGCAAATGCAAGAAATAATCACTGCTTTGCGCGAAGCAATTTAACTTTACTTAACTTAACTAACTCAAAAAAACTATGGATATCAATGGTAAGCGTTTATTATTAATCGGTGGTGCTGGTCTTATCGGATCACACACTGTCGATGCCTTGTTAAAAGAAGATGTCAAAGAAATTCGTATCTACGATAATTTCACCCGTGGTAGTCGCGAAAATATAATCGATGCTTTGAAAGATCCTCGCGTTACTATTTTCCCAGCAGGTGGGGACATTTTACATCGAGATATTTTAAACGCTGCGATGAAAGATATCGATGGTGTTTTTCACTTCGCAGCACTCTGGTTGCTGCATTGCTATGATTATCCCCGTTCGGCTTTTGAAGTGAATATTGGCGGCACTTTTAATGTGTTAGAAGCGGTGGTCAATAATGGGGTTAAGCGTTTGGTTTATTCTTCTTCAGCCTCTGTCTATGGTGATGCCGTCGAAGAACCGATGACCGAAGATCATCCTTACAATAATAATAATTTTTATGGCGCTACTAAGATTGCGGGCGAACATATGTGTCGTGCGTTATATCATCGTTATAAAAAAACCGATCAACATTTTGATTACGCTGGTTTGCGCTACATGAATGTATACGGCGCGCGGCAAGATTATCGTGGCGCATATATTGCAGTCATCATGAAAATTTTAGATCGCCTCGATCAAAATTTACCACCGCAAGTTTATGGCGACGGATCACAAGCATATGATTTTGTTTATGTGGGTGATTGTGGTAGTGCAAACGTTTGCGCCATGAAAGCAGAAGCGACTGATAATTTTTATAACGTAGGCACGGGCATTCGAACTACGATAAAGCAATTGACTGAGTTGATTTTAGAAATCACCGGCTCTAGTCAAAAAATTCAATACGAACCAGCTGGCATGACCTTTGTTAAAAATAGAATCGGTAGCCCAGTGAAATCAGAGAAAGAAATAAATTTTAAGGCCATGGTTACTTTGCGCGAAGGATTAAAAAAATTAATTGAATGGCGTAATACTCATAAAAAAGAAGTGGCAGAACGGCGTGCCGCTGTAGGAATTGAATAATGGCAACTATCCGCAATATATCGATATCAACCCCAGCCACGGGCGAAGAAGAATGGCAAGCCGTACGCGAACCCATCATGAACGGGTGGTTGACGCAAGGCCCCAAAGTGGCTGCTTTTGAAAAAGCATTTGCGCAACGGCATCAAGTAAAACATGCACTTGCCGTTACCAGTTGCACGACAGGTTTACATTTGATGTTGGCGGCACTTGATATTGGCCCTGGTGACGAAGTGATCGTGCCTGCTTTTACCTGGGTGGCAACCGCCAATGTAGTGATGTTTTGTGGTGCGACACCAGTGTTTGTAGATGTGGATCCGCTTACTTATAATCTGGATATTAAACAAGTTAAAGCTAAAATTACACCGCGCACCAAAGCGATTATTCCTGTTCATTTATTTGGTTTGTGTGCTGATATGGATGCTTTAACAAAAGTAGCACCGGGTATTCCATTGCTCGAAGATGCGGCTTGCGCATCGGGTAGTTTTTATAAAAAACGATCAGCCGGTGCACTAGGGTTAGCAGCAGCATTTTCCTTTCATCCGCGTAAATCAGTGACTACGGGTGAAGGGGGCATGGTAACTACTAATGATGATGCCTTAGCAGAAAAAATGAATATGTTACGTAATCATGGCGCAAGTATTTCTGAAGAGCAAAGACATCATGGTCCTAGACCTTATATTTTAGCTGATTTTAATTTGCTGGGTTTTAACTATCGTATGACTGATCTTCAAGGTGCAATAGGTCTTGTGCAATTTAAAAAACTAGATCAATTTATTGCAGAACGTCAACGTTGGGCTGATTATTACAGCAAAGAATTAGCGGGTGTTGAATGGCTGCGTACACCTGTTACGCCCGAAGATTATCAGCATGGTTGGCAGTCTTTTGTCTGTTTCATAGATGAAAGCAAAGCGCCGTTACCGCGCAACGCAATTATGGAATATTTACAAAATAAAGGCATTAGTACGCGCCCTGGCACACACGCTGTGCACATGCTAGGTTTGTATCAACAAAAATTTGGTTTAGCGCCAGATGATTTCCCCGGTGCGCGTGATTGTGATCGTTATTCAATGGCTATTCCACTGCACAACAAAATGACCAAGGAAGATTATGAATATGTGGTTGCAACCATTAAAGGTGTCCGGTGTGCGGCATAACCGGAATAGTTAATTTCAATAAACAACCTGCTTCTCCGGTTATTCTAAAACGGATGATGGATGCTATTGCGCATCGTGGTCCTGATGGCGAAGGTGTTTTCATCGATGGCTCGGTAGGGCTTGGGCATCGACGTTTAGCGATTATCGATCTTTCTGCTTCCGGTCATCAACCGATGGTTACATCCGATAATCAATATGTGATTACCTATAATGGCGAAATATATAATTTTCAAGAACTACGTGCAGAGTTAGAAAGTTTAGGTCATCGTTTTCATTCCAAAACAGATTCAGAAGTGGTGCTCAATGCTTATATGGCATGGGGCGCTGAATGTGTTAATCGTTTTAATGGTATGTTTGCTTTTGCGATTTGGGATAAAACACAGCAAGAATTATTTTTAGCGCGTGATCGTTATGGTATCAAGCCACTCTATTATACGTTTATGGGTGGAACATTTTTATTTGGTTCAGAACAAAAAGCGTTGTTGGCCCACCCTGATCTGCGTCGCAATATTGATGTTGAAGCATTATTAGAATATTTTACTTTTCAAAATATTTTTACCGATAAAACGCTGTTACAAGGTATTCATCTTTTCCCCGCCGGTTGTTGGGCTAAATTAGCGTTAAAAAAAGAAACGAATAAATTGGACCCGTATCGCTATTGGGATTTTAACTTTGCTGAACCTAAGCACCCACTGCATGAAACCGAATATGCCAACGAGTTGGATCGATTATTTAGCCAGGCAGTTAATCGCCAGTTAGTGAGTGACGTGGATGTGGGCTGTTATTTAAGTGGCGGTATGGATTCCGGTTCTATCACCGCACTGGCAGCGCGCCAACACCCTTTTATGAAAACGTTTACCTGTGGTTTTGATCTACGATCGGCTTCGGGTTTAGAGCTTGGCTTTGATGAGCGTGAACATGCCGAATATATGTCTTATCTTTTTAAGACTGAACATTATGAAATGGTATTAAAGTCAGGTGATATGGAGCGGGTGCTGCCCAAATTGGCTTATCATTTAGAAGAGCCAAGAGTAGGGCAGAGTTATCCTAATTATTATATAGCCAAATTAGCCTCGAAATTTGTTAAAGTAGTGCTATCAGGGGCAGGCGGCGATGAGTTATTTGCCGGCTACCCGTGGCGCTATTATCGAGCAGTCGCCAATGATGATTTTGACCATTATATCGATAAATATTATAAGTTTTGGCAGCGATTAATACCCAATTCAGCTTTACAAGGGGTATTTGCACCGATTTGGGATCAAGTAAAACATGTTCAAACCAGTGATATTTTTCGGGGGGTGTTCCACGAACATGCCGCTAAATTGACGCAGCCGGAAGATTACGTGAACCATTCTTTATATTTTGAAGCCAAAACTTTTTTACATGGGCTATTGGTGGTAGAAGACAAGTTGAGCATGGCGCATGGCCTAGAAACCCGAGTGCCGTTTTTAGATAACGATTTGGTTGATTTTGCCATGCAAGTGCCGGTAAGAATGAAATTAAAAAATGTTGCCGAAGTAGTATGCTTAAATGAAAATGAACCGGGACCAAAATCGGCCAAGTATTTCGAAAAAAACCAGGATGGTAAAATATTATTACGCGATGTGATGCAAAGATACATTCCAGAAAAAATCACCTCTGCAGAGAAAAAAGGGTTTTCGGCACCGGATGCCTCTTGGTTTAAAGGCGAAAGTATTGACTATGTTAGGCGCATTGTGTTCGATAATCATGCTAGAATATACGACTTTATGAATCCGGTGGCGGTACGGGCATTGGTTAATGAGCATTTGGAAGGTAAACAAAATCGGCGTTTGTTTATCTGGTCGTTGTTGAATTTTGAGGAGTGGTTGAAAAATAATGGAGTTTAATTTTTTTAATAGGGTGAGACATGTCAGCATTGGCAAGACTAGGGGTTAATGAAGCTGAATTCAAAGTAGATTCTGCGTACAGTGATGCGCAATCACAAACAGAGCAAACGTTTGGCTTTAAATGGGCTAAACGTGATACCTATGAATCTGAAGCGGTCAAAGAATCTACCAAGAAATGGTTATATGAGCGTTATTGTGATAATGATCCAACACGATTGGAAAAATGGTTAGCAGGCGATCGAAAAATAATTTTAGATGCGGGTTGTGGTTCCGGTCACTCCGCGTTACTTTTTTTTGATAAATATTTAACTAACCATGATTATCTCGGTGTTGATATTTCTGACGCAGTTAATGTGGCAAGAGAACGATTTGCTGAAGCGGGATATCAAGGTGATTTTATTAAAACCAGTTTACTTGATATTCCAATCCCAGATAACTCTACCGATATAATTTTTTCAGAGGGTGTGCTACATCATACGGATAACACAGAACAATCAATTAAAGTGCTCGCGAAAAAATTGCGAGTAGGTGGCCGTTTTCTATTTTATGTTTATCGAAAAAAAGCAACAGTCCGTGAATTTACTGATGATCATATTCGCCAGCAACTACAGGTCATGTCAGATGAGCAAGCATGGAGGGCGTTAGAACCTTTAACAAAATTGGGTATTGCATTGGGTGAACTTAATATCGATGTAGATGTACCAGAAGATATTCCTTATTTGGGTATCAACAAAGGAAAACTTGATATTCAACGTTTTTTCTATTGGAATATTTGCAAGTTATATTATCGCCCAGAATATTCGTTTGATGAAATGAACCATGTTAATTTTGATTGGTTTAGACCTCTTAACTGTCAGAGGCATACTCCAGAAGAGATTAAAAAATGGTGTAGTGAAGCTGGTTTGAAAATTGAGCATATTAATGTTCAAGATGCTGGTATTACTGTGGTTGCTAATAAAACTTAAAGTTAATCGTTTTTAATAAAATCTTTACTAAATATAGATGGGAGAAAAATATGAGACAGAATTTTAAGAGATGGTTGAAAGGGTTAATGGGATCGCCGAGTAATAATCAGCCCAATGCTGAAGAAACACAAATGTCTAACCAGGCTGAAAATCTAAGTCAGGTTGATGCAGTTCAGGAAAAAATTGCAGCTCAGGAAAAAATTGATGCCGCCCAAGAGGCAGAAATCAGAGATTTTGGTTTGCTGGGTAAGATTGCTCCATTTAGAACAGCTGAGGAAAAACTTAATTACGCCAAAGTAGTTATCGGTGAAACGAAATTGCCGACTAATTTTTCTGTAACTTTAGGTGTAGCGCCCTGTAATCACTCTTGCATTTTCTGTCCGCAATCGGTACAGAAACCAGAAAAAGCAGGGTGGCTTGATATGGATATTTTGCGGAAAGCACTTTCTGAAATGCCAGAAGAAAATCTTATGCTAAATATCTCATCTTACTCTGAGACATTATCTGCTCCTAATCTAGTACCTGCGATTAAATTAATGAAACAAGTTAGACCTAAACTCCCTATCGTAATGGCAACAAATGGTTCTCTTTTTAAAGAGGATAAAATTCGTGAGCTAATGGATGAGGGCTTAGATCACTATTCTTATAGTTTTGATGCGCCGACTCGACAAGCCTATGAAAAAATGATGCAAGTTGATCATTTTGATCGCGTTTGGAGAAATTTAGAACGGATTTGTGAAATCCGTGAAGAGAAAAAATCAAAAATGAAAATCACAAGTCATATCTTGGGCTTTCAAGAGCTTAAAGAGGATTTTAAAAAATTTCGTGAACATTGGATGAAAAAAATAGATGGTGTTGCGTTTAGACCAGTAGGCAATTGGGGTGGTGACAATTGGAATCTCAAACAACAGTGGGAAAAAGCTGGTTTTACGCCTATCCACCAAGCACCTGAAAAACGCTATCCTTGTGGTTCTATTTTTATGCATTTTAAATTGCAGTGGACAGGACAATATGCTCCCTGTGTAGCAAGTGTTCCCGATTATGTTCCAGAGAAAGAGAATCATCGTGTGCCTTACTTAGGGCATGTCCGAGATATAACTTTTATAGAAGCATGGGAACGTTTAAGTGCAATGCGTAGGGCGCATTTAGAGGGCAAGTGGGATAAGTATGAGGCATGTAAAACCTGTAATATTTGGAGTTTATTCGGCGATATGTGGGAAGAAAAGGTTAATGAACGGGAAAACAGCAGGCAATTCGTAATAGAGGGCGTTGATCATATTGACAAAAACTGGAGTGCTTGATTATTTAAATCATTGGCTTCATAAACTATTTTAGAGAAATTTAAATGATTGAATTAACGAATTATATGGCATGTTGTGTTGATCATGTTGATAATTTAAATATCAAAATTCTTAATACATCATCTGATGGTAAGTCAATCGATGCTGTTGTTCAATGTGGTAAATGTGGTAATAAAAAAGCTGTTGTTGACTCTGTTTTAATTAATTGTGTTACTGTAATAAATAAAGAAAAAATAGCAAATTTTAATCAAAAGTATGCAGAAACTATACATCTGGGTGAAATTACTGCACCCATGGTTGCCTATATTGAGAACGTTCAATGGAAGCCCGGTTTGCAGGGTTTTATTTCAATTATCAAGAAAAGTTTGAATGCATGTTTTTATTTTATTTTTTATATTTATATATTTTTCTATTGCTATTGTTGGCTCTTTTTCAAAAGACGTCAATCGTATTCTAATGCGGCTATCTCTAAAATTATACATCAGTTAGCGAGTAGCTATTGTTATGTTCCTGAAATGGCGATTCATAAATTATTGGAAATAAAAGTTTTGAAAGAGAGTCTTCCAGAAAAGAGATTGGGAGTGGTGTTAGATATTGGTGGTGGTGGTGGGGATGTTTTTAATGTTTTATTCGAAGGATATGAAGCAATAAAAAAAATAAATATAGATCTATATGCTAGTCGGACAGATTATTATGATTTTCATTTAAGCGAGGATGTAACATCCTCTTGTTTGGGTTCCAAAACAATCGATAAGATAGTGAGTATATCTGTCTTAGAGCATATACCTAATATAAAGGGCGTATTCGAATTTGCAAATCGTGTGTTGAAAGATGATGGCGTGCTGTTATTTACAACACCTCGGGAAGACTATTATAAATCACTGGTGCTCGTTCGTTTCCTTAAGATTTTTTCAAAAAAAGCAGCAATGAAATATGCTAATTATGATATTAAACATGCGTTCCATTGTTCTTTATATTCAAAAGAAATTATGATTGGTAAATTGAAGGAAGCTGGTTTCAATACAGTGGAAGCTATCCCTTTTTTTTCTAATAAATCACTTGGTTTTTTTGATTTACTCAATATCACAGCAAAATTGCCTGTTTCTTGGCATTTTTGGGGTGGACTAAATAGTTTTCTGAACAAACATTCCTGGTTAAAACGAAAATCGATAAAAATACTAGAACGGTTTTTAATTCAGATATCTACTGTAGATGATTATACGAAGCATGTTAACGCTGCTGATGATGCATATACTCAATACTTATATGTTGCAAAAAAATAACTTATGAAAATAGAATTGCTTAGTCCTGCACTAGAAGATATTTATCAAGATTATTTGTTAAGTAATCCCCAGTCTCTTTTTTACTATAGTATTAAATATAAAAGATTTCTTAAGGAGTTGTTGGGCTGTGAGGAGCAATATTTACTTGCATTACAAGATGGGGAAGTGAAGGGTGTTTTACCTTTGATGTATTATCAACAATCCGATTCGCGCCTCTATAATTCGTTACCTTACTATGGAAGTAATGGGGGTATTTTAACTACTATACCGGAAGCTGAAAAAGCACTTGTGAACGTCTATAATGAAGTTATCAGAGCTGCGAATGTGCTTGCCGCAACGGTAGTTACCAATCCTTTGCTTTTACAAAAGGAAAATAACTTCCTTTATAATTATACAGATTCCCGTATTGGTCAGTGGACTAATATATCTATAGCAGTTGAGGAAAATATTCAACAAAAACTTTTAGATGGAATAGATGGTAGTGCAAGAAGAAATATTAAAAAAGCTCTATCAAGTGAAATTGAAGTTAGCATAGACCATTCAGCATTTCCTCGTCTTAAAGAGCTTCATCAGACTAATATTAGTTCGATTGGAGGTTCTTTTAAAACTGAAAAATTCTTTTCACTGGTCCCTAAGCATTTTAAACCAGGTGAGGATTATGACTTGTTTGTTGCAAAAAAAGATGGGTTAGTAATTGCCGCATTATTACTTTTTTATTTTAATAAGACCGTTGAGTATTTTACGCCTGCTCTCCAAGAAGAATATCGCTCCTTACAAGCTATACCGTTGATTATTATCACGGCAATGGAAAATGCCGCACAGCGTGGTTTTAAATGGTGGAATTGGGGGGGGACATGGCAAAGTCAGGAGGGTGTTTATCGCTTTAAAAAGAAGTGGGGTGCGATTGATAAAAGATACTATTATTATACTCAAGTAAACGATCTTTCGCTCCTTTCGCGTACTCCAAGCGATTTATTATCCTTATTTCCAAATTTTTACGTACTTCCATTTTCAGAGTTGCATTCAAATGCAACGAATTAACTGTTTACTTGACGTAAGGTTTTTATGTTGGAGGTTGAGTTGAATATTCTATTTATGACCGGTGGTGCGAGAGAGAATACACTTCGCTTTTTGTTGGAAAAAAAAAGACAAGTTATAGCTGTTGTTACACCCTATTTAACTGAAAAAAATAAGCGGTTTGAAAATGTAATTGCTATGGCAATAGAATTTGGTGTGCCTGTCTTACAAGTAGATCGGAGTAATATTACTGAGACGCTATTAAAGCTTGATTATAAAATATTGGTATCTTGCGGTTTTTCTTATTTGATACCTAAAGAAGCTATCAATAAAGCAAAATATGCAATTAATGTTCACCCTACATTATTGCCAAAATATAGAGGTTACCGAAGTGGCCCATACATTATAATCAATGGGGAAAAAAAAACAGGTGTTACGATACATTTTATTTCAGATGAATTTGATAAAGGTGATATAATTGAACAGTGTGAGATTGAAGTTTCTCCATTTGATACAACAAAGAGTCTTTTTAGAAGATGCCAAAAAGTTGAAGGGCCATTGTTACATTCAGTTATTAAACAATTGGAAAATAAGGTATTTAAAGCAAGTGCTCAAGATGAGAGTCAGGCTACAGTTTATAATTATTTGCGAACTCCTAAAGACTCTGAAGTTGATCCTTCAAAATCCTTGATGGAATTATATAATCATATTCGTGCTTGTGATCCTAATGAATACCCAGCATTTTTTTATGTGGCTGGTCAAAAAGTATGCATAAAGCTTTGGCGTCCAGATAAACCTTATGAAGAATTTGATCTGATATAGAATAGTATGAGAGACGTGCTTATGAATAATTATACATATAAAGCAGATGATTTTTTACTGTCTGAATATAAGCATCTTATTAGTATTGCTAAAAAAAAATATTTATTTAGAGATTATGCCAATTTTGATAAAAAAGAAAAATTTATTCTTTGGCGCCACGATATAGATTTTTCCCCTAAGTTATCATTGAAAATGGCTGAAATTGAGAAAAATGAAAATGTTGTAGCCACTTATTTTTTGCTATTGCGAAGTGAGTTTTATAATTTATTTTCAGCAAGTGCTGTAGTTGCAGTGCGTAAACTTATTGACCTCGGTCATCAAATAGGATTGCATTTTGATACGCAAGCTTATGGAATAAACAGCGAAGCTATATTAGAACAAATGTTATTAAAGGAAAAAAAAGTTTTCGAAGATATTTTTGATTATGAAGTTAAAGTTTTTTCTTTTCATAATACAACTCCATTTACAATGAACTGTCAAAAATATCAATATGCAGGAATGGTAAATACATATGCAGAATATTTTCAAAAAGAAGTTAATTATTGTTCGGATTCTAACGGTTATTGGCGCTATGATCATCTTAGGGATGTACTTTCGGCAGGCATCGTTAAGCCATGCCAGGTGTTAACTCACCCTGTTTGGTGGACTGATCTGCCGTTAATGCCGAGAGAAAAAATTACTCAGCTTATTTCTCAGCATTCAAATTGGCTTAGTGATTACTATGATGGATTGTTAGGGCAAGCTAATCGGTTAAACCTAAAATGAAAAGTATCAATTGTTTCAGTGTTGGATGAGGCCCCGTAATGCTAGCAGTTTGGTTTGATATATAGTAAGTGGATGAAATTAACTACAAAATTGATACAAATTGTACTCAATTGTTTTATAATGATTTCCGGCGATATTGCCCTGTATTGCTCGAGGGTACTAAAACCTATGTTTTTTGGGATAAGAACGATGCCAGTAATTGATAACATTAACAAAGCTTACTTAATTAATAATATTATGAATTCATTCATTAAAAAGTTACCAGGTGGGATTCTTAGGCTAATTAGGAAAAAGCGCAGCGTTATTTTTTTTCGTCATAGCTACTATCATTTTTATTACTTGGCTCAAGCTTTGCGCAAGCGCGGATGGAATGCAATTTTAGTTAATCTTGAGGATCCAGAAGGTCCGAATGCAAATTATTTTCATGGGGAAGATATCAATTTATTTTCCCATGATCATGTTCAATTTCGAAAAAACATAGAAGATTTTTTTATAAAAGCAAAAAAGGAGTTCGAATTATTCCATTTTGCGGGTGATGGGTATTTATGTTTTTTCCCTGAGTATACCCAGCATAATGAGCCGCCTGATATTGTAGAGTGGAAAAAGCTTAATAAAATGGTGGCTTATACTGTGAGTGGATGCAATAGCGGCATTTCACAAACTTCACTTAGTAGATGGTCAGCATTGGATAATGGGAAGAGTGTTTGTAATACATGTATTTGGCAATCAGATTCTAAGGTATGTAGCGACCAAAAAAATTTGGATTGGGGGAAAAAAGTTGAAAAATATTGTGATTTGATTTGTGCTGAAGTTTTGCCGGCGATAGATTATATGGATTTACCCAATAAAATTATTCGTGAACCATTATCAATGTGTTTAGATCCCACTTTTTGGCATCCAGATTTGAAAATTCCTACTAAATATTATGTAAAGCGCCAACCAGGAGAACTGCTGGTTTATCATGCAATGGGTAACTACGATTCACGCAATAAGAATGGTCGTAATATTAAAGGAACATCAGCGGTGATTGCCGCAATCGAACAACTTAAATTAGAAGGAATGCCAATAAAATTGATTTTTTTAACTAATATAAAAAATACAGAAATACGTTTTATGCAAGCACAAGCTGATGTTATTGTTGATCAATTAAACTTTGGACGATATGGTGCTACAGCACGCGAAGGCATGATGTTAGGTAAACCAGTGATTTGCTATATTGATCAAAAAGAAATTGACCCTAAAAATGAGTTAAGTTGTTTAAAAGAAGTTCCTTTGGTTTCTGCTACCGAAGAAACAGTATACGAAGTGCTCAAAGATTTATTGTTAAATCGAAACAAACGTGAACGAATTGGGAAGTTAGCAAGAGAGTATGCTTTAAAATGGCATAGTGCTGATCGTTGTGCAGAGCGATATGAAGTGGTTTATGATGCGCTAATGGCTGGTTTACCATTCAATAATTTTAATTCTTAATATGAAAAAAGATTATCCATTACTTAAATCTGAGCGGGTTTTTTTAGCGCCATTAACCGAAAGTGATTCTCCTTTACTATTTAAATGGATAAATGATCGTGAGTTGGTTCAGCTTAATGCACCTTATAGGCCAATATCCGATGCACAACATCAAGCATGGTTTGAGTCTATTCGGAAGCGTAACGACGTTTCTATATTTGGTATCCGTAAATATAACCCAGATACTTTAATAGGTTCTTGTCAATTATTAAATATAAATTCGATAAGTCGTAATGCGGAATTACAAATAAGGATTGGAGAAGCTAGTTGCCGTGGTCAAGGGTTAGGGCACGAATCATTACGATTATTATTAAGTTTTGGTTTTAATGATCTCAATTTAGCGAGAATTTATCTACATGTTTTCTCTAGTAATTTAGTAGCGTGTAAGGTATATAAAAAATTGGGGTTTGTTTGTGAAGGAACGTTGAGAAAGGCCGTGTTAATTAATGGAGAGTATGAAGATGTAATTGTGATGGGTTTATTATCTGAAGAGTATAAAAATGAATAATACACAAGAAAAAATGCCCCATGGTCTTATTGTCTTAAGTTGTACAGGAATCAGTAAAGTATTTCCTATTTGTGATGTAGGGGCATCTTGGCGTGTTTTGTTTGGTAAAACCAAAGGAAAAATGTTTACGGCGTTAAATAATATTTCTCTCTCGGTACCGAAAGGTAAGTTCGTTGGTATACTTGGTCGAAATGGTGCTGGTAAGAGTACACTATTACGTACACTGGGTGGGGTTTACACACCCACATCAGGAAAAGTAAAAGTCAATGGCCAACTATCTGGATTGTTTGAGATGGGCGGATTCGGCAATCGTTATATAACTGGTAGAGAATTTGCAAAACGCACATTGGAATTGCAGGGTGCAAAACGGAGCCAACTGGATAAGCTTATTGCCGAAATTCAAGATTTTTCTGAATTAGAAGAAAGTTTTGATCAGCAAGTCTATACTTATTCAACAGGTATGGCCGCCCGTCTTTATTTTGCTACTGCGACGGCATTACAACATGATATTTATTTGGTCGATGAAATTTTATCAGTGGGTGATGAACATTTTCAAGCGAAGTGTTGGCAAAGATTACGTGAACGGTTTACACAAGGTGCATCGGGTATTTTAGTTACACATGATTGGTCTGCAATTCTTAAGCTTTGTGAAGAGGCGCATATTCTTGAACATGGAACAATTGTACAATCAGGAAGATCAGATAAAATTGTACAAATGTATCTGAAGCTGCCTTTCCCCGAAAGGGGTATTGCCCGATTTTGTTCTACTAATCCTGAACGCTACGTGCTACAGTCAGGAAAAGATGCTGAATTAATTTTTGATGTTGAGCTAGATAAAAATGTTCCAATTGACTTTGGTTATTCTATTGAATTATTACAGATTGGTATTGGATGGGAAATATTATTAATCCAAAACCCTACGCCATTAATAAATAGTAAAGGTACACACCAGGTTTGTATAAAAATTGGTAAATTACCCTTGGCACCCGGTCGCTTTTTTCTAAATATGTTTCTTGCAACTCCTAGGGAGCCGGGATCATCTAGTGCGTATAAAGTATATGATTCACTAACATGGACTTTAGGTAATGGCATTGAGCTTATTGTGGAAGGAAAGAAAAGAAGTTCCGCGCTTGTAATTCCAATGACTTGGCAGGCTGTAAATTAATATGCAACCAAAAATTGAAGTTTGTAATTTAACTAAAGTTTTTTATTTGGGGGGGGGCTAATTTACTTAATGCTTTTTCATTGTCTAGCGC
>Ga0206983_110_pt1 | contig 88803 bp, 76 predicted proteins | sample Alteio_BWMinCont_15_FD_153306 | JGI IMG/M metagenome (GOLD analysis project Ga0206983, IMG submission 153306) | Enriched cells from forest soil in Barre Woods Harvard Forest LTER site, Petersham, Massachusetts, United States -... | ecosystem: Environmental > Terrestrial > Soil > Temperate forest >... | reverse complement strand
GGTGAAATGACTATGCTAAACCGCCTACTCAAACTTCGTTTTCGTGAAATCCCTGCCGATTATCAAAAGCGTATTGAACAAGCCGATGCTGAAACTTTATTAAAGTGGGGTGATCAGATTTTGACAGCAAATAGTTTAGAGGAAGTGTTTGTTTAATCTTCCTCCAACCCAGCCTGCATTCGGGTTATTTCAGTGATAGCGCTCCAGTCTTTGTTTTCCATGCCGCGTGCAACTGCGATATCAAATTTATTTTTAATGACGTTGGCGATATCGGGTATGACTTGCACCTCTTTAAATGCTTTTTGAAATAAATTGAGGTCTTTCGCACCGCCTTTTAGATCAAAATTGACGTCATCGAATGAGCGCTCTCTGATTTTATCGGCGTACAATTGGTAGGCGGGATGGGCGTAAACAGAATGAAAGAATTTGTTTAAACCATCGAGCTTCAATCCACTTTTTTCCGCAAAGGTGTAAAGCTCGCCAAAAGCCTCGATAGCCGTCGCCAATAAATAATTACTGCAAATTTTCATGACATTCGCCTGATAGGGTTCACTCCCCACAGAAACGATATTGCGCGAATAGCAATTAAAAAGTGGTAAACAGATCCCAATGGCGGCAGGATCACCCGCCACAAAAGTAGTCAGTTCACCTCTCTCGGCCACTTTTGGTACACCCAACACATTGGCGGCAAGATAAATACTCTGCTGATCGGCATGTAATTGGGTCAGTGCTTTTGAAGTCGCAGGTAAAATAGTCGAGGTCCCCACATGAATAGCACCCGGCTTCAGTGCGTTTAAAAAACCTTCAGCCCCATTCACGGTCTCGATGACTGCATTATCATCAAGTAAACAAGTCACTATAATATCGGCGTCATGCACAGCCTCTTTCAGGGTAGGCGCGCCATGCGCACCAGCGGCGATCAGTGGCTCCATTTTGCTGGCCGTGCGGTTATAAACCGTGAGCGGAAAATTGCCTTGTAAAATTCGGCCTGCTAAAGCTGAACCCATTTTCCCTAATCCGATCAAGGTAATTTTTGTGGTAAGGTTAGACATTTTTTGCTCCGTTCCATTTGATTAATATCTACCATACACCCTCCACTTAAAAAAAACAAAATACAAATTTGCCGAAATCATTTTGTTATAATATGATTAGTTTGACTCATCTCGACATCTGTCCTCGACAACTGTCTTGGTGGGGTTTTAACTTTCAATTAAGAACTGAGGAAACGTATTTATGCAGACAGGTACCGTAAAATTTTTCGATCCTAAAAAAGGCTATGGCTTCATTACTCCTGATGAAGGCGGCGAAGATCTTTTTGTTCATTTCAGCGAAATTCAGATGGAAGGCTATAAGGTTTTAAAAGATGGCCAACGCGTTAGCTTTGTAAAAGCCAAAGGTAACAAGGGCGATCAAGCTACCAACGTGCAAGCTATCGAAGAGTGATCTTGTAAGATATTAACTTACAACTCTTTGATGATACCTCTCATAGCTATTTTGCGTAACATCAACCATAATGGCTTCATGGGTGCAAGGAAGCACTGAGCCAAGGATGGCGAAGATGATGGGGGGCAGGATGCCTCCCTCCCACGGGGAGATTATTTATTAGTCCCAGCAGTCCATAAAGTGCGCTTTTTGGCACGTTACTTCCTTTTTCTCATTTTTTGCTCTTGGCAGCTTAACAAGATTCTGTTATCCTGCTTATACCAACAATGATAACTAGGACATACTTATATGGACACATCTATATCATCTGTTATTGTTTCTACACCGCTAGCAAGCTTTCTTAGCCCCTCAACGCGTACATTACTCGATGCCAAAACTGCTAAAGAAATAGTAGGTATGTTTCTTAACAATTTACGCAACGATAAACCCCGGCTAAATGGCGCCTTCATGTCTAGTGACTGGGAAGACATTAAATTCATCACCGAAAAACTGTTAGGCGTAGCCGCTTATTTTGATGTACCAGCCCTACAAAATTCGTTGGATGAAGTCATGCGTGCCGCTTGTAAGCAGACACTCACACAACCCATGTTGGATGATCTGAAGCTGCAAATGGATAGTGTGATTGCTTGGATGAGTAACGAAAAAAAGCTGAATAGCTAAGATTAATTGCCGCCCCCAAACATCGCCAATAATTCAGCCGCTTTATCGCGCTTTGAGCCTTTGCAACTAATATGGCGTTTGACGTCAAAGGTCTGCAACGTTGCATTTTGATAAGCCTGCTGGGTAAATTCCACATTGTGGTTCGAAATTAACACCGGTATCCCTTTGCCTGCTAACTGCTCTGCCAACTGTGCTAACTTAAGTTGCTGTTGCTGGTTAAAACCACCCACATTATAACTGGTGAAATTGGCGGTATTAGAAAGCGGCACATACGGTGGGTCGCAATACACCACATCCCCCAACTCGGCTGACTCCATCGTGACCACAAAATCGGCAATTTGCAGCTCAACCCCTTGCAATTTCGCATGAAAAAAAAGCATTTCTTCTTGCGGAAAATACGGCTTAGAATATTGCCCAAAAGGTGTATTGAACCCTCCCTTAGCATTGTAACGGCACAAACCATTAAAACAATGTTTATTCAGATAAACGAATAACGCCGATTTCAAGCGCATATCATCGGTGGTATTAAATAAAGATCGACACTGGTAAAATGCATCGGCAGTGTTATATTCAGCGTCAAAAAAGCTTTGGCAATAATCGATAAAGTGTTGACCTTCGGTTTGCAAGCAGCGGTAAAGATTGATGAGATCGGGGTTAGCTTCCGCCAGCAAATAATAGGGATAATCAGTATTCAGGAACACCGCGCCCGCCCCTACAAAAGGTTCGATTAAACGTTTACCCTTAGGCAGGGTGGCTTTAATGCGTTCAACGAGGGGATATTTATTGCCGGCCCACTTTAGGAAGGGTTTCATGGTATAATCTCGATGTTGAATTTAGATTTTCCCTCACCCTAACCCTCTCCCAGGGGGAGAGGGGATCGGAAAAACCAAAATATCATTCTATATTAAATTAACGAGCTGAGGAATCAATCATGTGGGCAATAATCGGCGGTTCAGGTTTTGAGCGGTTTGAAGGGTTTAGCAAACTCGATGAAATAAAAATGGATACTCCTTTTGGCGCGCCCTCCTCCGGCTTAAAAAAAGCCGTTATCGACGGCATTGAAATTATCTTTCTGCCACGCCATGGCCAACACCACGAACTATTGCCGTCTGAAATTAATTACCGCGCTAATATTTTTGCATTGAAAGCACTGGGCGTTACTAAAATACTTTCGGTTTCCGCTGTCGGTAGTTTGCGTGAAGAACTCAAACCTGGCGATATGGTCGTGCCGACGCAATATATCAATCGCGCTTCGTTCGCGCGCAAACATACTTTTTGTGGCGGCGGAGTTACCGGCCACGTTGCTTTAGCACATCCCGTCACACTAGAATTAGTTGAAGAAGTAGAAAAAATCCGCGCGGAATTTGATTTCGCCATTCACATCGGGAAAACGTACGTGTGCATCGAAGGCCCACAGTTTTCCACTAAAGCAGAATCGCATTCCTATCGCGATCAAGGTGCTGATATTATCGGCATGACCAATTTCCCAGAATACGCTTTAGCACGCGAAGCAGGCATCTGTTATTTGCCTTGTTCATTCGTCACGGATTACGACAGCTGGAACGATCTCATTCCACATGTGACGTTGCAACAAGTATTAGACATCATGCGCAAAAATAACAGCAAAGCATTTGCCTTGGCCAATTCATTGATTAAAAAAACCAATCATCTATTTAACAAAGGCTGCCCTGAACTCGGCTTAAAAAACGGCTTGATGTGCACACTCGACTCCATCGCCGCTGAAAAACGTGAATGGCTCTCGGTATTAATGGCGGAGTAATAACCATGAAAAAACTAGCATCACTCGCATTACGCTTTGATAATGGCAAACTTGAACTTCTCAACCAAAAAAAATTGCCACAAACCGAAGAATGGATCACCTGCAATACACCACAACAAATGTATGAGTGTATTCTCGATCTCAAAGTGCGCGGCGCACCCCTCATCGGCATTGCAGCCACTTTATTATTAGCAAAAATCACCGAAGAAAATACCCCTATCGATGAAATTAAAAATGCCGCCAGCTATTTGATCAGCGCGCGCCCCACTGCGGTCAACTTAATGATCTGCGTCACGCGCTTTTTAGCCAGCTTAGAAATCAACCGCGAAACCGCCATTGCCACCGCCGAAAAAATATTCATCGAAGACATACAACTCTGCGACAAAATGGCTGAACACGGCGCAGCTTTAGTGCACAAAAGCGAACGCATCATGACCTACTGCAATACCGGTGGTCTTGCCACAGCAGGCGTTGGTACAGCATTAGGCATCATAAAAAAAGCCCACCAACAAGGAAAAAATATCCACGCTTATGTCAACGAAACGCGCCCCTTACTGCAAGGCGGCAGACTCACAGCGTGGGAACTTGAACAAGCCAAAGTTCCCTATTCACTCATTTGCGATAATATGGCAGCTTATTTAATGCAACTCGGCAAAGTCGATCGCATCTTCGTAGGCTCTGATCGCATCACCGCTAACGGCGATTTTGCCAATAAAATCGGCACCTATAACCTGGCCGTATTAGCCCATCACCATAGTATTCCTTTTTATGTGGTTGCCCCCTACACCACCGTCGACACCCACTGCAAATCAGGCGCAGAAATTATTATCGAACAACGCCATGCCGATGAAGTGCGCGGCGTCTCTGGTGAATTTGGCAAGGTCATTTGGGCCCCGACCGAAAGCGCTGTTTTTAACCCCTCTTTTGATGTAACCCCCGCACATTTGGTCACCGCCTATATCTTAGATAAAGGCATATTAACGCAAGAAGCGGTATACAAGGGGGCACTTCTCTCTATATAATCAGCGCTTACTTTTAAAGGCGAGGCCCTTATGCTAAAAATCAGCGAAAAAACTCAACACCTAAAACAATCCGGCATCCGCAATGCTAGCACCCGCTGCAATGAAATTGGCGGCATCAATCTTGGTCAAGGTGTTTGTGATATTCCCATCGTTAAGTCGATAAAACAAAGTGCTTGCGATGCCATTAATAATGACAAAAGTCTTTATTCACCGTGTGAAGGGATTTTAGAATTACGTCAAGCGGTCGCCAAAAAACTTAAATCCTATAACAAAATTTCAGCAGATCCTGCCACTGAAGTGGTTATTACCCACGGCTCAACCGGTGCATTTATTTGTGCGATCATGACTTTATTTAATCCCGGTGATGAAGTTATCTTGTTCGAACCGTTTTATGGCTATCATAAAAATATTTTAAACCTGCACAATATTCAGGTTAAATCTGTGCCGATGAGCCTTGATGATTTGACGTTTGATCCCGAAGATGTGCGCAAAGCCATCACCCCTAAAACAAAAGGGATTGTGATCTGCACACCGTGTAACCCGAGCGGGAAAGTATTTACCCAGCAAGAATTACAAACCTTGGGTGAGATTGCTGAGAAACATGATCTCGCCGTGATCACCGATGAAATTTATGAATACATCACTTATCCTGGCTATACGCATGTTTCGCCTGCGAGTTTGCCTATCTTCAAACCACGCACGATTACTATTTCCGGTTTTTCTAAAACGTATAATATGACTGGTTGGCGTTTGGGTTATGCCACAGGCCCGCAGCATATCATTAGCAAAATGGCGTTGGTGCAAGATTTAGTCTACGTGTGCCCAAATACGCCATTGCAACATGCAGTGCTGGCAGCATTTGATCTGCCCGATAGTTATTTTGAAGAAATGAAAAAAACCTATCATGTCAAACGTGATTCGGTAGTAAACACGTTAATTGAATTAGGTTTTAAACCCACAGTGCCACAAGGCGCTTATTACATTATGGCGGATTTTTCAAAATTAAAATTTAAAGATGATGAACAAGCCGCGCAATCGTTGTTAGAAAATTCAAAAGTAGCGACCGTACCTGGCCGTTCGTTTTTTATTGATGCAAAGCGTGGTGAAAAATATATTCGGGTTTGTTACGCATTAAACGAACAGAAAATTAATTTGGCCATGCAACAATTGAAAGTGGCATTAGCATGAATATAATCGACAAAAAAATCGCGCAAGAAATTATCGAGGCGGGCAAAAAACTGCATCAAGCAGGGTTAGCACCAGCGACGGCAGGCAATTATTCGATGCGCTTAAGTGATGCCGCTGTCGCGATCACCGTTTCGGGTAAACACAAAGGCGAGCTGACGGAAGATGATATCATCCAAGTAGATTATCAAGGTCACGCCATCGATACCGACAAAAAACCATCGGCTGAAACACTGCTGCATACCTCGCTCTATCAACTTTATCCTGATGTTAACGCCGTGTTACATACACATTCGATCTGCTCCACCGTGCTTTCGCGTTTTTTTCAAGACGCCGGGGTATTGACCTTGCAAGATTATGAATTGCAAAAAGTGTTTCCTGATGTTGATACGCATGAAGGCAACGTTCCTGTTCCTATTTTTGAAAACAGTCAAGATATTGCCAAACTCGCAAAAATCGTTAGTAAAAGTCTGCATGAATTTGGCACACCACCTGGTTATCTTATTGCAGGTCATGGTCTTTATACCTGGGGCAATACCATGCAAGATGCATTACGTCATGTAGAAGGCTTGGAATTTTTATTTGGCTGCGAATTAGAACTGTTAAAATTAAAAATGTAATAACGGGAATATTCTGATGAGTCAATTAACTATTTATTCACAAGAAGAACCGCAGCAGCCTTTAATGGTTCTAAATGAGTTGAGCGATATCGCGCGCAAACTAGCCGCTATCAATATTCGTTTTGAACGCTGGGAAGCGAATAAAAAAATTTCCGCGAATGCTGATCAAGCAGAAATCATTGCCATGTATCAAGACTCCATTGATCGCATCATGCAAGAATATAATTTTGGATCGGTGGATGTCGTACACATGACGCCAAACCACCCTGACAAAGTACCACTACGAAAAAAATTTTTATGCGAACATGTGCATAGTGAAGATGAAGTACGGTTTTTTGTAAAAGGCGGTGGTTTATTTTGTTTACACGTAGATGAAAAAATCTATGCCGTCAATTGCCAACAACGTGATTTCATTAGCGTTCCCACGGGTATCAAACATTGGTTTGATGCGGGTGAAGATCCTAGCTTCTCGGTAATCCGTTTTTTTACCCACAAAGAAGGTTGGATCGCCCATTACACTGGCGATACGCTGGCCGAAAAATTTCCTGAATATACGCCACCACCCGGAACAACTGATGATTAAAGCGATCGTAACAGACATCGAAGGCACGACCAGTTCAATATCTTTTGTACATGATGTTTTATTTCCTTATGCGGCAAAAAATCTAGCCGCTTATTTAGAACAACATGCACAAGAAAAAGAAGTTATCGCTATCTTGCAACAAGTACGTGAAATTGCTAACGCACCTACGGCTGATCTGCCGCAATTAATTACTATTTTGCTAAACTGGATTAAAGAAGATCAAAAAATCACCCCACTCAAAGCATTGCAAGGGCATATTTGGCAGCAAGGTTTTCAGCAAGGGGCTTTTAAGGGTCATCTGTATGAAGATGCTTATCGTCATTTAAAACAATGGAAAAACGAAGGTTTTAAAATTTATATTTATTCATCGGGTTCAGAACAAGCGCAACGTTTATTATTTAAATACAGCGACTTTGGTGATCTTTCTGCTTTGATCGATGGTTATTTTGACACACGCATTGGCGGCAAAAAAGAAAGTGCTTCTTATCAAAAAATTAGCGCGAACATCGGCTACCCACCGCATGAAATTTTATTTTTATCCGACATCACCGCAGAATTAGACGCGGCACAACAAGTGGGAATCAAAACCATTTGTTTAGCGCGCGATGAAAACACCACCACCCACCACCCACATATAACCGTCAAAGATTTTAGCGGCATTACCCCGTAAACAAGCAAGAGTAAATCGCTGCCAGGTTATTGCTTGCCTTCGGGCGAAGGTTGCGCCGCACCCTCTACTCGGCGCTTGCACAACTCGATCCAACCAATAACCTGGCAGCGATTTACGCTTCATATATTTGTGTGCGGGCAGGTCGGCTTATGTCGTAGGTCGGATCAAGTCGCGTAGCGACGGATCCGACATTCGATGCTAAATCATTATCGCTGTCGGTTCCGCTTCGCTTGAACCGACCTACGCAGAAAAAACATGAAATAACTTCTGTACGCAAGTGGATTGGCTGAGTGTCAAAAGCAGACCGTCGATTACATGGACGTAATCAACGATCGCATGGACGCAGTTTCGTCTGCGTTGACATCAGGCAAGCCGATTGCGAACAGCAGTTATTTCGTTGGCAGTTCGGCAGCTATTTACTCTTCTAATTGCGATGGTGGCTGGGTAACGCGGCGGGTATCAAACTTGAAAAGATTTCTTTCTTGATTATTAAACTGCGCGATCGGGCGCGTGTGTTCGGTAAAATTATCATCGGTATATTGCCGTAAAATCGCGCGCCAAAATCGATAAGCGCCTTCATTGCCCGGCATTACCATCACTTCCCATCTACCTGGAAACTGTTCAAAACATTTATAGGCTACAAAACGACCTAATCCCTTATGTTTAAACTTCGATAAAATAAAAAATTGCGCCATGTTGAAATCCACTTCATCATCGCTGCCAATTTTATTCACAATCACAAAACCGGCGATCTCAGTTCCATGTTTAATTATAAATGGAAAACAATTGGGGACCTGCCAATATTTTTTAAAATCGATACACTCGAACATACCATTTTTAGGGATCTCCCACCCTTTGGCAGCACCCAAAAATTCACTCATGTCATACACGTAAAAACGCGCCATATTTTGGATGATGTGATAATCACCGCGTGGGGCAGGCACTAATTTCACTTGCGAAAAATCAACAAAGTTGCGCTGGATTTCATACAACGCAACAACCAAGCCCTGATAAATACTATATTTAAGATAGTGCATACCCGCTTTTTCAAGCACATGGCGTGACGCATGGTTGGGCGGGCGAATAACCGCTAACACACGCGGTACATCTAAATTTTTGAATGCCCAATCGATAATGCCTTTACTCAACTCAGTGCCATAGCCTTTGCCCCAATATTCCCTGAATAAGGCATAACCAAATTCCAAATCAGGTTGGCTGTCATCAAAACAAAAATGAATTAAACCCGCGCGCCCAACAAAAGCACCGGTTTCTTTTTCAAATACCGTACCCAAACTAAAGCCATATTTATCATAATGCTCAATCGCTTTTTCTAAGCCCCAAATCACGTCATCGGGGGTACGCGCGCCCGACCCCACATAACGCATGACCGTCTCGTCGCCCTGCAAAATAAGCTGGCCTTCAAGATCAGAAAGTTCAGGAGCTTTAATAATCAGCCGTTTGGTTTCGAGGAAAATATTCATAGGTGCGGATTATGCATCAGTACGACGACTACTGCAAACTTTCAACTCCGAACAGGCTCTCAGTATTTACTTAAAACATAGGTGATTAATGCTCTTTTCGGCGAATTATAGCAATGGAAAATTTATCGTCTGGAAATGAAACGTCAGGTAAACCACACCTAGATTGAACGCTATAAGAAATGAGATAAGTAGTGTATTATTTATCTTTCCGCGCATGGTAGCCTCCTAAAATCCTTGTTAAAATGTATTGCTCCGTTAAGATACCAGTGTAGTTTAAAAGTTGAAAAAGGTCTGTGAGCAGACCACACTACGCGGTGTAAGTGTTTACTGATAATTAAGGTAAAAGTATATGTACAATCTATTCAATGTTATTGGTCTGGCTGGCGTCGCCAAAGATGAAAATCCCCATGCATTTAAATATGAAAAAATTTTTCAATATGGTATTAGCTTAGTCGCTATCTGGTTACCTATTCAATGGTATTGCCAACAACGAGCCATATTTACCCCTTTGGACATCACTATATCCAATTGGTTCATTTGGGGCATTTTATTCCTTGAAATCGTTACCCTCACTTGTTTGGTAGAAAACAAAAAAAAGTTCTTAGCCAATAACTGGTTAGGCCTGGTCATTGTGCTGGTATGCTTTCCCCCACTTTGGTGGTATCCCTCATTAATTACTGCGGCACGGTTTGCTCGTTTATTAATTTTTTTACGTATACTCGTTCCTAGCTCCAAAACTTTAATTGAAATTTTATCCACCAACAAACTGGGCACAACATTACTGGTCGCGATTGTGGTTACTATTTTTTGCGGATTATCGATCACATTTTTTGACCCCGCGATACGCACCCCCTGGGATGGCGTATGGTGGGCATGGGAAACAGTGACGACTGTCGGTTATGGCGATGAAGCACCTAGCACCGTGGCCGGTCGTTTAATCGCGATCGCGCTGATGATTTTTGGCGCCGGGTTATTTTCATTATTCACCGCGAATTTATCGGCTTATTTCGTTAGCAAAGGTAACCTCAATAAAAGCATGATAGGAATTAAGAAAGAAGAAGATGAACTTATGCAGCGTTTGCGAAGTATCGAAAAGCAATTGGAAGATGTACAAAAACATTTGAAAAAGTTAGATACTAAAAAGTAGGTCGGTTCAAGCGAAGCGGAACCGACAGCAATAATGATTTAAGCACTGCATGTCGGCTCCGTCGCTAACGCTCCTTGAGCCGACCTACATAATAGATACTCAATCAAGGAACATATCATGAGCTTCAAAATACTCCCCATCTCTGCCTTCAAAGATAATTATATTTGGCTCATCACCATTGAAGGTAAAAAAAATGGCATCGTCGTTGATCCAGGTGATGCTACACCGGTATTAAATGCACTTAAAACTAAACAAATTACCTTAAGCGCGATTTTATTAACGCACCATCATGGGGATCACACCGATGGCGTAAAAGAACTATTAAAACATTATCCAGTTCCCGTTTACGGCCCTGCGCACGATAACATTCCAACAGTGACGCACTTATTAAATGATAATGATCAAATAAATTTCCCAGAATTAAATTTAAGCTTGCGTGCAATTGATATTCCCGGTCACACGCGCGGTCATATTGCTCTTGCTAATGATGAAATGCTATTTTGTGGCGACACTTTATTTACCGGTGGTTGCGGTCGCTTGTTTGAAGGTACCGCCGAACAACTTTTTACCTCATTAAATAAACTAGCTGCATTGCCTGACAACACAGCCGTTTATTGTGGCCACGAATACACGCAAAATAATTTGCGTTTTGCCCATGCGGTTGAACCGAATAATGTTGATTTACAACAACGGATGATAACAACCAAAGAACTGCGTGATGCTAATCTACCTACCGTGCCATCGACTATTCTGCTAGAAAAAAAAACCAACCCTTTTTTGCGATGCCATGTTCCTGCGGTAATCAAAGCGGCGGAACAATATGCAGGGCATCCACTCAAAGATGCCGTGTCAGTATTTGCTTGCCTACGACGTTGGAAAGACAGTTTTTAAAACGTAAGAAAAGACACCGAACCATAACTAGCGGTCATGTAGACTGCCATAATGTTAAGGGATACTACTGCGGTGGTAATAACGGCCATTTGAATTTTCTGAATCATGATTTGCTCCTTGCAATAAAAGTTTCCATTAGTATGCGGTTTCGCTGGTTTTATCATAAAACCAGGTTGGCTACTCTACCAGGTGCAGAATTAAAAACTATCAGCCGATGCCACCAGAGGTTGTAGGAGATTGACTCAAGCAAGGGGTTGTGGTTAGCCAACAGTGGGGATAAGATATCACTACTACCCTCAAACTATAAAAGAAATCACCATGACAACAATAACCCTCTCAAACCGCGTACAAACCATCAAACCTTCCGCCACTCTGGCCTTATCGACCCGGGCAAACCAGCTTAAAGCGGCGGGCAAAGACATTATCAATTTAACCGTGGGTGAACCTGATTTTGATACCCCTGAACACATTAAAGAAGCCGCACGGCAAGCATTACGCGATGGCTTTACCAAATATACGGCCGTGGATGGTATTCCTAAACTCAAACAAGCCATCATTGCTAAATTTGCTCGTGAAAACCAATTAAATTACGAACCAGCACAAGTGATGGTTTCCACCGGCGCCAAGCAATGTATCTATAATCTCATGCAAGCTTTACTCAACCCGGGTGACGAAGTGATTATCCCCGCTCCGTATTGGGTGTCGTATCCTGATATGGTGTTATTGGCTGAAGGCAAACCAGTTTTTATCGAAACCACAGTTGCGCAAAAATTTAAAATCACTGCAGAGCAATTAGAAAAAGCCATTACGCCGCGCACTAAATTATTAATCCTCAATAGCCCTTCAAACCCTTCTGGTATGGTATATGACAAAAATGAATTGACGGCACTGGCAAAAGTTTTATTGCGTCATCCACAAGTATTAATTATTTCCGATGATATGTATGAACATATTTATTGGGGCAAAGAACCGTTCGTTAATATTTTAAATGCTTGCCCCGAATTATATGATCGAACCTTAGTCACTAACGGCATGTCGAAAGCCTATGCGATGACTGGCTGGCGCATGGGTTATATCGCTGGTGCAAAAAATTTAATCATCGCGATGACTAATATTCAATCACAAAGTACTTCTAACCCGAATTCAATTGCCCAAGTGGCCGCTACTGCAGCGTTAGAAGGTGATCAACAATGTGTGCGTGATATGAATAAAGCCTATCACCAACGCCACGAATTAGTTTTGGCTAAATTGCAAAAAATGCCCGGCGTACATTGTTTACCAGCTGATGGGGCGTTTTATATGTTTCCTTCTTTACAAAAATTTATTAATGCCAATGGCGCTATTAATTCAGATGTTGCACTCGCCGAACATTTATTAAATCACGCAGAAATTGCGCTGGTGCCTGGTTCGGCATTTGGCACACCGGGTTGTATGCGTATTTCATTTGCGACTAGTGTAGAAATATTAGACAAGGCGATGGAGCGAATGAAAATTGCGCTCGAAAAAATATAATTATACTCAATAGGAAAAAAAAATATGTCTACCCAACCACCTATTGCCGTCAATCCTAAATTACTGCCTTGGTTGGCTGTTATCGGGCCTGGCCTGGTCGTCATGTTGGCCGACACCGATGCAGGTAGTGTCATCACCGCCGCACAAAGTGGTGCTGTGTGGGGTTATAAATTATTAGCACTGCAATTTATTTTGATACCTATTCTTTACATCGTACAAGAGCTGACACTGCGTTTAGGATTGGTAACGCGCATGGGTCATGGTGAATTAATAAAAGCACGCTTTGGCAAAGCATGGGCGTGGCTTTCGGTTTCTACGTTAGTGGTTTCGTGCATCGGCGCTATTCTTTCTGAATTTAGCGGGCTAGCAGGTGTGGGATCATTATTTGGAATTCCCGTTTGGCAAACGATGTTGATCACCGTAATATTTTTAACTTTTATCGCGTGGCGTGGCTCTTACCGTACCGTTGAAGGCATTGCGATTATGATCGGTTTATTTGAATTAGTATTTTTATGGGTCGCTTGGCAAGCACACCCTTCGCTGCATGAAATGGCGCAAGGAATCATGAGCGCACCATGGCACAACAGTTCATATCTTTATTTGGCTGCCGGAAACGTCGGCGCAGTGATCATGCCATGGATGATTTTTTATCAACAATCGGCTGTGCTCGACAAAGGGCTTGATACCACACATTTACGCCCTGCGCGTTGGGACACGGCTATTGGGGCGATCATCACCCAATTAGTGATGGCAGCCGTTTTAATTGCCGTCGCAGCGACGATTGGTAAAACCAACCCGAACGCTCCGCTCGATACCGTGCATCAAATCAGCGATGCACTCACACCAAGTTTAGGAATGGTTGTCGGCAAAACTGTATTTGCACTCGGCATGTGCGGTGCAGCATTAGTAGCAACGATTGTGGTTTCTTTAACCGCCGCGTGGGGATTAGGTGAAGTCATGGGCTTTAAACGCTCATTGCAAGATCACCCTAAAGACGCACCCTGGTTTTATGGTATTTACACCGTTATCTTAATTATTGGCGGTATTGTTGTCGCCTCGCATATTATTAACCTGGTTAATTTAAGTGTGGCTGTTAATGTGATGAATGCCCTCCTCTTACCGATTGTACTCGGCTTTTTATTTTTATTAGCCCACAAAACTTTACCCGAACCATATCGCCCCCGTGGTTGGTATGCGATTGTCGTCGGTGTGGTTTTATTAGTGACATCAGCATTTGGTTTAATGGCGGGGCTGTGGGGGAGTTTTCAGTAATATGAAAAATAATTACCAACGCACTACAATAGAGCATAGAGCCTATCTATATAGGCGCCTACATGCAATTGAACCATTTCTTCATAAAAATAATTTACTCACTAAAACAGACCTGCAAAAATCATATAAAGGCTTAAAAGATTTAGCAGAAAATGAAGACACTCTGATTGCAGCAGCCAATATGTTCCAGGTTTGCGGTGAAAAACAAACATAAAAGGATATTAAAAATGGCGCTGGTAAGATTGTTGGTTTGGGTTAGAGATGTAGATTTACGTTCCTATTGGATGGAATTTAAAGGCACACATAATCTACATTATTTTCCTGATAGCAGCCAACTAACTGGTTATTTATTAACAGGTAAAGGCCAGGAGGAATGTCTGCAAAATAAAAGTTTAGCGAAACAAATACAAGCTAAAAAATCAGAAAAAAACGGCAGGACTCATTTAGTTTTTAATATTACAGTTGATTTAGATAAAAATGATAGGGGCTACCAAGCAGCAATAAAATCAGCAGGAAAAGATCCAGTCACTTTTTTACGCAGCAGTATTATAGATGTATCGAGTATAGGCATTAATGATGATGCCACAATCAATCATTATAAATTTCAATCCAAAGAATACCTAAAATACCTTACTGTTTATAAAGCCGCTTATCAAAAAAATGGCGCTGATGAAAAAAAAGCTATTGTAGCTGGATTGTTAGCCATGTGCGATGCTTATCTCAGTACAAAAGGATTACCCAAAAGGCACAGGGTATCAGTTGTGAAATTACAAACATTGCTTATACCTCAAAATGCGGCTAGCTTTGATTTAAATCTTATATTTAGACAATTAATTAATTACCAACTACTGAGCACTATAGAAATTCTTGGCCAACCTTCTTGGCGCGCCGCTATCTGCCCTATCGGAAAATGTGATTTTGCTGCTATCCTTGAAATAGGCATAGCACAAATTTCACCTCATCTGGAGCAAGCAGCGTTAGCAAAGAAAGAAACGGGGGAATTAGATCTAGAAAGGGCGAGGTCTCAAAGCAAAGGTTTTCTACACCGATTAAGATTTACAGGAAATCCTGGAACGGGCAGCTCTTTCACACCTTCCGATCCTATTAATATTCGTCTTCCAGGATCAAACGCTGGATCAGGGCCAACGAGTTTTCTTAGCAATTTAAATGCTAAATCACCGAACAAATCGCTTACACCTCCCGAACCAGTTACAACGCAAGATCCAGAATCAGTTGAATCAGAGTTACAATTTAATCCTAGCCCCACCTAAGGAGATAATTAACTAATGAACCGATTAAAACTGTTAATAGTTATATTTTCATTAATTATAAGCAATATTTGTTTTGCGAATTCGTTGCAAGCAATCACCGATTATCATCAAACCTTCATACCGCTCTATGATAAAAAATCGCAATTAAAAATTGCCATTCGTATGTATGAAATCAACACTACGCTGTATTATTTAGTCGTTGATCCAAATACTTTTACTACCGAAACTAGCCCGGCAACTGATTTTACACTGCGCAAAATACCTTCTTTGCAAACGGTAAACAAGCCAGGTCATTTTAGCTGGCAAGCAGTGCAACAAACGCCGTATATGCAAGCGTTAATGCACTACACCGCGCCACCGTATAAATTACAAAATTACGGAGTAATTCATGCTGATCATGTTGTGGATGGGATGTTCCTAACTGCAGACATGTGCCCATCGACTAAACCGTTTGAAAGTAAATTTTTTAATACCTTAGCGGAAGAAGCCAACAAAGTTAATCACCCTATTCCTATTGCGCTTAGTATCACGGGGCTTTGGATCATTAACCATCCGCATGATTTTGCGTGGTTAATGCAACAAGAGCAAGAAAATAAATTACAGATCACTTGGATCAACCATTCTTTTAGCCATCAATATTATCCCGACTTGCCGTTGGCAAATAATTTTTTGCTCACGCCACAAACCAATATGACCCATGAAATTTTAGACACTGAAAAGTTGTTGTTAGAAAATAACCAGATGCCTTCAGTATTCTTTCGTGCGCCGGGTTTAGTGACCGATGAAAAAATTATTTTGACATTACGCGAATTTGGCTTGATCCCCGTCGGCAGCGATGCTTGGTTAGCAAAAAATGAACAACCAAAACCAGGCAGTATTATTTTAGTGCACGGCAATTCAAACGAACCGCAAGGGATTAAAGCATTTTTACTATTGTTGCAACAATCTCCACCGCATCTATTGCCATTAAGCCAAACGCTTATACCGAACTGAGAGATTTGATGTAGGTCGGTTCAAGCGAAGCGGAACCGACAGCGATAATGAGGAAGCATCAAATGTCGGCTCCGTCGCTTACGCTCCTTGAGCCGACCTACGCAAACTATTCCCCCCTTTGAAAAAGGGGGGTTAGGGGGATTTAATCAATTACAACTCACACTTAACGGCACACGCACTAAATCCCTATTCTGCCATGGCGCATGACGCTCTTTCGGATTAAAACGTGTGTAATATAAATAAGGGCTGGCGCCGGAGAATTCAAAATTACGCCCGGTACTCGTAGGATCTAAAATACTCGGATACGTTTGCGCAGTAACACCTGAATTCATCGCTGATGCTCTAAATGTTCCTTGCCAATTAATGCGCTTCAAAAATTCTGGCTTAGACCAATGCAACATATCAGCGCTGGTGGAATAAACAAAGGCTTCGACCGCACCTTGATCCGTTTGGAAATGATTGCTGCGACAGATCGCTAAATATTTATGAAGTACGTTGTTGTAAGTCCAACCACTGCAGAAAAATCCGCTGAAAATCGGTGCACAAATTTGACTGCTCGGTGTGCTGCTATAAGGATTATTGTGCATTGCAGCAGAAAAATCTTTGCCATCCCATCCGCGCCATGCTTCGGGGTTGCTTATATCGGAGCTGCGAAACAAGCAAGTACCCACTTTATTGTCGTGACCAATTGATCGCACCACCATGACATAATAATACGTTTTGCCATCTGCCCCTTTGCTAGAAAGAATATTACTCTGCGATACCATGCCTTGTTGATTACCTGCTGTGTCTCCATCAGGCGTATAACGATACGGCGTGGTCATCGCTATTTTCACTTGACCTTGTGGCCCACGCATCGGCTGATAACTTTTACCCGTGTCCGTCGACATCACTTGAATAGCATTGGGATACCAACATTTGGTTTTATCACCGCTCTGACAAAATTGTTTGTCGGCATCAAACCAAGCATCGAATTCGTTATGGACTAAAGCGTAAATAGTTTGGCCGTCATTGGTCCACGGCGCGGTCAACCACATGCGGTTATCAAATGCTTGCGGCGGCGCGTTCTTGTTTGGATTGCTGCTTAATACAGGGCGTTCGCAATCACGCTTTACATCACCTAATGAACTGCCGATCATACGATAATTGCCATTGGCATTACTGGCCAATAATTGCACTTTGCCATCTTTATCAACGAATGCATAAGCAGGCACATCGGGGAAATCCATCTTGCTACAATGATCAGCGTGCCAATTAAAAACCGTCTGCTCCCCGCCCGTAATAGTAATCTTAGGCTGAGCACAGACCACATCGGCAGCGTGGGCTTGCAACATACACAAGCAGAGACTCAAGGCTAATAAGAGCGCCAGCGCTGCGGTTTTAACGGTTGGTTTGATATATAGCATGGTAGATGGCCCCTGAAGTAATCAAGTTGAATTGGACATTAAGGAAGCATTATAACGAAAATTGTGAAAATAGAAACCAAACGATATTGACCTCAACCGCTCAAGCCATTACCATAAGCCCTCTCCTATTCCCTGATAGCTCAGTTGGTAGAGCAAATGACTGTTAATCATTAGGTCACTGGTTCGAGTCCAGTTCAGGGAGCCATATTTGGTGCGGGTTTTGGCCTGATCAGGCGATTCACATAGACTACCATGGGGCACTGGTGGGGCAGTTCAAGGCGACAAATCAGTTCTTTCATTTTAATCATCAACTCACATTGGAGAAAATGGATGACTCCCAGTAAACCAACCAAAAAACAGAAAGACCTATTTGACAAAGTTAATTCTTATATTTCTGAAAAAAACCAAACAGCCAAAAAAACTAAATTTGATGAAATTAAAAGCCTAATTGAGGGCACTTCTCTCAATTTCAAAGATGAGAAAACTGAACACACTATTTTGCATGTTGCGGTGATCGAAGAAGACCTTGAGTTATTAAAGGTAATACTTGATGACAGTGGTATAAATAGCATAATTAATTTAAAAACTAAAGAAGGTGATACTGCTATTGATCTTGCTATATCAAAAGGCAGCCTAAAAATGTTTAAAGCATTACATGAAAAAGATGCCGCTTATTCCCCCAAAATTCTGCTGACGAAATTAAAACAAAAAATCGCGGGGCAACCCGCAAATGCCGATCAACTTCAGAAAATCGCAGATTTTATTAAAAACAATATACCAAAACGCATAAAAGATGAAAATGGCGAAGCGCTAGCCTTGCGCGCCTTTCCTGAATCTCTTAAACAAAAAGCACAGGAAAAAGAATTTTCAAAACAAGCAACAGTTACAGAACGTTTTTTTCGTGTAGGCAAACCACTTGAACAAAAGAAAAATTCAACAAAACTGTACGGTGAAATATTAACAGCGATAGATATGGATTGGCTAGTAGAACTTGATGATTATAGCAGCAGAGCGGTTATTATTGCTGTAACTAAACTAATGCAAAAATTTAAAATGTTTCCTAAAGTTGTTTTTAAAATAGGAAATACCGTATTGAGTTGTAGCCCAAGCGATAAAAGAGATCGACAAGTCGGTAACTTACTCGTCACAATAGAAAATTTAAATGTTTCCCCAAGTTATGGGAATGATATCATGGGTAAACTTAATCCCGTGCTCGGTGCAGAATCTCTTGAACGTGAACTACGTGAGATAAAACTAGCAAAATTACTACGACTCAAAAGTAAAATAATTCAAAGTTTTAAACCGGCGAATTTTAATCAAACAGGTCTAATTAAAATAGATGGCGAAGCAGCATATAGCTCACAAAATGCAGGAAACAATAATAATCTGCCCGCTATCAGAAATGCTATACATATATTAAATTTTCTAAATTTCATGCATTCCATAGGAGAAATATGCCGCCGGTTATATCGTGATAAAGATGGCAATTTATTCCCTTATAGCTTTCCTCAACCCGCAAAAACCAGTGATCGATTCCCTGTTGCAGCCTTCCATACACGCGTTCTAAATTTAATGCAAAGTGGAACAATTCGATTGGATGAAGTATATGGCAGCGGGGGTAAACCGCCCTATGGTTTGGTCGGAGGAAAAAGCTCTATATTCAATATTGATGAAGTAACACAAAAAAGTGCGAAATTTGTGAATCAACATTTATTAGATGATAAGAAAATCGAAATAGATGACGTAACGGCTAAACAAAAGGGGTTTTCTATAAACGAGTTAATGTCAAACTATCATAAAACAAAACATGCCTCAAATTATAAACTGAGACACCCAAATGATTATTTGCAAGCCACTCCATTTTGGTTGCGTTGGGAACTGGGTAGGCAGTTTGGCGGTGACTCTGAAAGCGATGGAAGCGATTATGAAGATGCTAAAAGTGACACTGAATATCTCTCTGAAGATGAAGCGCCCCCTCAGCCTAAAGCAAAACTAAAAAAGTAACTGCAAAAAGCTTAAGCCTAGATTCGACACCCTGAACGGCTAATCATTTTTTAAATAATAAACTATTTTTTTGTTACTCAATGCCCCTCAAAAGCCCCTTATATAAAGGCGAATTCTAGCTCCAAGTGAGACAATCATTTTTAGCTTGTTGAATAAAAACCTCATTGGGTGTTTTAAAACCTAAACATTTCCTCGGGCAATGGTTCATTTTTATAGCCAATTGATCCAGGGCTTCTTGGGTTATTAGAGCAATTTCTTTTACCGCGTAAAGTAGCGATACTTCGATGATCAAAGTAGTTTGCAGCATCTTCTCAGCCGCCGACCGACCACCCTCCTCGCTTTGTGGGTCATAGTCTTGAAAAGCTCTATCAAGATGACAACCAATGCACGCAAAGCTAGCACATCAAAATTACTTAAGAATGGCTGTCAGTTATTTACTGAAAATAACGCACAACGTTTGATCTTATCTCATAGAATACGCTAAGCTCCTAACGTAATAGTCTTAACAAGACCTGGAAATTATTGTGTCTGCCCTGGAAAACTTGCCCCATGCCTATCTTCAACACTGAAACCATTCTCAAAGAACTGAACGCCAGTAAAGCCACAACGCTGGATTTATCAACTTACTACGCCGAAGAAAAAGACGTAGCAAAAGGCCACTGCGTCGCTACTACATGGGATAAGGAATATCAAGATATGGTGTGTGCACTAGCGCTGTTGCCAACGGGGGAGGTGGTAAGTGGCTCAACGCAAAAAAACATCAAAGTGTGGGATACGAAAACAGGCGAGTGCCGTGCCACCTTGCCCATCAAAAAACACCTGAGGTTATATCCTATATTAGCACTCGCGGTGCTACCGACGGGAGAGGTGGCAAGTGTGTCATCTGATTATACGCTCGCAATATGGGATGCAAAAACGGGTGAGTGTCGTGACTCCTGGCGGATACCTGTAAAACAACCACTGGCGGTACTGCCGACGGGGGAAGTGGTGAGTGGGGCTCCTGATAAAACGATCAAAGTGTGGGATACGAAAACGGGTGAATGCCGTGCCACTTGGGAGGGGCATAAGGATAATGTAAATGCGCTTGCGGTACTACCGACGGGGGAGGTGGTGAGTGGATCTTCTGATAAAACGATCAAAGTGTGGGATGCGAAAACAGGTAAGTGTCGTGTTACCTGCCAGGAGCATGAAGAGCGTGTAAATGCGCTTGCGGTACTACCGACGGGGGAAGTGGTGAGTGGATCTTCTGATAAAACGATCAAAGTGTGGGATGCGAAAACGGGTAAGTGCCGTGCTACCTGGCAGGGGCATACGAGTGCTTTAAGTGCGCTCGCAGTGCTACCGACGGGGGAAGTGGTGAGCGGGTCGTATGATATCAAAGTGTGGGATGCGAAAACAGGCGAGTGCCGTGCCACCTGGCTGGATACAGGTGGTGCTGTACTTGCGCTCGCAGTGCTACCGACGGGGGAAGTGGTTCAGGGGTCAGAGCTCGGTATTAAAGTGTGGCAAGTAACGCGGGCATTGATACTCGGCGATGTAAAGACATTCCTGGGTAAATTGGCCAGTTACCCGTTGCACACGTTAAATTTACAAAACGCAGATTTAGGCGATAGCGATGCAGCGGAACTGGTGGGTTATTTGCAAGCCATGAAATCGCTCACAGATGTCGATGTGCGCAAAACGTCATTGACGGCAAAAGGGGCATGGCAAATTCAAGCAGCTTTGCCCAAAGTGCGCATTCAACATGAATCACTGGCTGCGTCCCAGAAGCCCGCAGAAGAAAAACACGCACCAAAATCAGATATCCCTATTCCAACTGCTTCCACTGTGGTGAACGTTAGTGCTTTAGCCGAGCAACGTCAGAAAGAAGAGCAGGAAACCATTGGAACAATAGAGCAATTGTTTCGCGAAGAACAAAATCTACCACCGCTGCGCATGTCTCAAGGGCCTGAAGTACAAGATGAAAGGCGTGAAATTCTCGGCAACGCCAGAAGCATGTTGCAACATAATCTACAACAGCGACGTGAATTAGCTAAAAAATTAAACGCTGTTCCTGATCATGCCATTAAACCTTTGGGTATTGATCGCAAAGAAGCAAAACAGCGTTTAAATGTGTTCCGTAAAATGCTATTAGTTAAGTTAGGTGATGTGTTTATTCGTGCACTGGCCATTACCAAAGGACTTGCACAACGCAAAGAAGATAAAATAGACAAAGGAATAAAAGCAGCTAGCAGTGCTGCCCATTGGGTGCCTTTACCTTTTGTGGGGGCAATAGCAAATGGCATTAGTAAAATCACTCGAAGTTATCGAAACTATTCTAAAAAACATGAGGAAGATATTATTGCCAGCACAGTCAATAAGGACTTAATCACTGCAGCTGAGTTGGTAAAGGATACCGCCAATCGATTGACCCATGATTATCAGGATCTCATCGCATTGTTATCTCGTTCTGATCTTGAAAGAGTTGCTGCGACCGCTTGTGCTCGTATTATTCACGCACTATCTGAAGAACATTTTCATTTTGAACAAGGCAGCCCGGGTGATCAATTGGCAGCTATGGTTCGTTCTGAATCGAACGAAAATATTCAACTAGATATGGGTGCTTCGAGCGACCATTTTTTCAAAAATTGCGGGTTACAAGTCTATGATACCAAAAGTACGAAATTTTACCGCAATCATTTATCGAACAATAAATTAGGATTTCGTTATGTTGATGCAGCAGAAGTGCGAGAATCTATATTGATGGATACTCATTCAAGCAAAGAGAAGAAAAAATATTTTGAGCTACCAGAAGCACGTTTGCAATTATTGACTACGAGTTTAAAAAAATCGCGTGAACAAGTTTCTTCTTTAAAACAAAAAGTAGGTTTATTAAAAGACATAATGAAAACAGTAGAAAAGACTGCAAAAGATTTAAAAAAAGAAAAAGAAGCGCGAGACAATTCATCGACCGGTTCCACCAGTTCTTTTTCCGCAATGCATTCATCATCGAGTTTTTGGTCAAACCCTGGGAGTTCTAATGATCAAAAAGCCGATGACGATCAACAGGATCAAGATAAGGAAAATGATGCACTCAATGACCTTGTGGGTGATCTAGGCCTTGATGCTGGCGATGAAGAAACAGTATCTATTGCATCGACTTTGTCTTTCCGTTGAAGCTCGTTATATCGTTACTTATAATAAAAAAGATTTTGTAAAAATAAAAAACTTCAATATTGAACTTTTAACCCCGAAAAAATTATTAGTATTATTAGGAGAACTACCATGACCACAATTAGCATCCGACTACCCAACTCGATACACGAAGCCGCCAAAGAACTGGCGAAAAAAGAACATATTTCCGTTAACCAATTTATTACACTGGCTGTATCTGAAAAGCTATCGGTATTAGGAACCGTAGACTTTTTGGAAAAAAGAGCGAAGCACGCCAGCAGAAAAAAATTTCTTGATGTATTGAAAGGTGCACCTGATGTTGAGCCTGAGGATCGAGATAAAATTTAAAACCCTGTGTAAATTGTGACTCTTTTTTAGCAAAGATTAACTCAATTGGTATCGAACAAAAAATCAAAAGCGTTTTTCTTTCTCCGGATATCGTTCTCATGTAACACGATAATATCGTGCCCCCAATAGTTCATTTTAAACCGCTGAAATTACGACACTACCACAGGTTTAGTAATATTAATCGAAATTAATATTACTGCATTCTATTTATTTACTTCCTCAGCTTATGCCCAACGGAATCTATTGATGGTTTTCTACCATATCCATTGGGAGTTCTTACTTGAGTAATATCATCGTTCATATTGTGCAATATAGTTTCAGCATTGCGTGAACCAACTCTATAAATTTTGGGTATATTTGATTGGTCTTGATCATCTCTTTTTGTTTCCTCTTGTAACAACTTAACATCTATTCCATGGCCTAAAACACTATGATATTGCAAAGATAAACTATTGCTCTGACCAAGTGGATTAGCTACAGGGAGAGCTATCTGTGACTGATTATTTTCTTTGGCAGCAACTGACGTTAGCTTCGCTTTTGTTTTTTCGTCTAAAATACTATAATTTGCACAATGTAATAATTCATATTTTTCTTCAAAAGTCAGGCTCTTGTAGTCAAACTCCTCTCCTATACTTTTTTTCCCATTAGCTATTTGTTTTTTTGTAAACTTATAATATACATAACAAGGCAGCTTTCTTAATCTGTGGACTACACCTAAACCGAATAATGTTTGAGTCAGCATTTTTGCTCCACCTGCTACAACACTTTCCGGCAACATACGAATAATTTCAGAACCGCCACCAGGCCAACACATTATTACTTTAAACCCAGGATTTCCTTTCTTTTTCAAATCAAATGCCATTAAAATAATTTGCATAGAATGCCGATCAAGCGAACGCTGTATCCAGCCGATATAATTCTCTTCCAATTTAATTTTTGGATAAATTCGACGCATTTCACCATAATGTTCATTACAAGTATTAACCGGATTTGGATCAGATAAATAATTAATAATTACAAAATTTTCTTCCTTCATGGGAATAAACTTCTCTAATCTCTTTATCAGTGGGCTTACACCAGGGCAATCAAATGTTATAACGCGCGTAGGCATATGCTGAGAAAAAAGGTATGCTGTATGTACCGCCAACCAACCACCTAGTGAATGCCCAGTGAAAGAGATAGAATAATCTTTAGATTCCTTTCTTAGTTTATCAATAACTTTAGTGGAAAATAAATCCGCTTGTATTTCATGTTGGCTAGGGCCAATAGGAATAAGCCCATCTAAAAATCCTTCATTATTACAAACTACTGATTGAAGATTTGTAACATGATCCCGCCAATCATCTGTTCCACGATGAGCAATAACAAGTTGTTGTTGGGGCCTGTTAATATAGGCAACAGCTTGATAGCCACGATTTCCTTTATTATTTTCATGGTATTCGTATACCTCCCACCCCTTTTCTTTTAGATAACGCCACAAACTAATGTCATAGTGGGGGTTTTCTGCAGATGATTGTTCATGCTCCTCTTGGGAGCGATAAGACATAGAACTTAAGAGGGCATGAACATAATCGGTAGGCCATGATTGCCCATCTTCATTTTTAAATACTATTTCAGCATTACGAATATCATCAACTAATGCAGATTCTTTCCGTATGCGGGATTCAAGTGCTCGACTAGCTTTCAGTACTGAAAATAAAATATAGAAAAATGATAAAATAATTGCAACAAATGCACCAGCAGCTACCTGGTTCTTGGTGGGAAGATATTCATCAACTATGTCGTACGCTGAATCTAAACATCTTAAACCCAGAAACATAAAAGAAGCGACAAAAGCAAAAGGCATCATAGTATCTATATCATGACTCATACTGCTCACAGTATATCCAACTACTGAAGTGCCTTCTAATTTTTCATCTAATACACGAATATCTTTATTGCTCATTCCCGTATTACGAACATCAAGCTGAGTTAAAGTAATACCCGTTGTCTTTAAAAATAATTCCAAATGTGGTAGATCAGTATGAGATAATTGTACATTCTGCAAGTTTAAGTGTTTTATGGTACTATTTTGCAAAACATGAAATATAGATGAAATATCTGTCAGTTGTAATCTCCTTAGACTCAACCAGAATTTAAAAGTAAATTTATTATCATTAGACAGACTTACCAAATTCCAATTATTAGATACACTCAGAGAAACAATAGTACTAATATGCCCCGACAATGTAGCATGACAATCGGTTGTCGTAGTATTCCAAAGTTTAATTTTTTTATCAGCTGAACCACTTGCCAAACGATTATCAGGTAATACTACAAAACAGGTAACTGCCTCAAGATGCCCTATTAATTTAGCTATGATTTTATTTTCATTTAGATCAAAAATATGAATTGTTCCATTTTTGCAACCAATAGCTAATGCTGGCTTATTTGGCAATGTAGCAAGTGAGCATATTTTATGTGCTGCTCCTATATCTATTCTTTTCACACACACTCTATTTCTTAGATCCCAAAATGAAATAATGCTATTAGAAGCAATAGCAATTGTTTTTCCGTCAGATAAAACAGTAACTGCTTGCGGTGGTAAATGATCTTTATCTTCTAATGTCATCAAGCAATTGCCAGTCATCTGATCCCAAACTTTAATGGTATTATCTTCAGATGCCGTGATCGGTTGCCCATTAGGCAATGTTGTATAACATTTAATAGGTTTAGTATGACCGATTAACCGGATAATGTGTTTCTGGCGTTTCAATTTTTGAATAATAATGTTACCTGAATGATTGCTAGATACCACCTTAGCTCCATCCATAACATGATATATAATTTTATGATCCTTTTTCAACATAGTAGTTTTTATACATCCACTCTCACTTTTATTTTCATACACCCAATAATTGGATAAATCTAAATGAGTAGATTGACTTTGCTTAATTTCATCACATAAATCACTAACATTTAAATATAATTTAGATTTTTGGTTGCTTGATAGAAAAGAATAATGCTTAAGTGTGTGATCAAATACCAAAAGTAATGTTGGATGGAATTCATCTCCAGTTACTCTTACATTATGATTATGCCGACTAAATTCTTCCAATTTTCCTTCTTGGTTTTTTCTATAGACAATAACTGCACAATTTAAGAAGTGACTAGCGGTTTCAACTTCGCGTTGGCCACCCCATACTTTAGGAGCACGCATACTTTCCATTTCTGTTGTAAAATTTCGACCTGCTTCTGTATATTGTATTGATGGATAATGCCCATAATTTTCTTGCATGTATCTAACAATACGGCCACGGAAATTTATATCAACTAATACTTCTAAAAATGCAGCATGGTCTTCAATAAATTCAGCAGTACCACCATATTGTTTTAAAATCCCTTTTAATTTTTTAGCTGCATCTGGTGCATTGTTATTTCCAAATAACTTAATAAAAGATTCATCAAACAATGATTCATTATCCATTATGGGTAAAAGAATACCAAGTGCAATACTATAGAATAAGCAACTGCCATCGTGAGGCACATCAGATATCTGTAAATCGTAATCGGAGGGTTCTAGACCTGTTGATATAGAATTAGGCTGCATAAATTTAATTCCTTATAAAATATTTAACAACATAAAATGTAATCATCATTACTAATTATCTTTTTATTTTTTTTAGACAGTACAAGTAATTCAGCGTCTTGTATAGTCAGCGGCTATCCTACAAATGAGATGATTATTAAAGTTCTATAAATACATAGCGTACTACCCCATGAATTTAGGTCGAAATTATTTGGAAGGCACATTAGGCGATAAGGTCAATGCTATTTTTAGAATGAAATGAAAACACAGCATTCAGATTGCCCTAAAAAAATGATATCATAATTAGCATTATTAGGAGAACCACCATGACCACAATTAACATTCGATTACCTAACATGAACACTAAAGTCGGATTTATAGGTTTAGGCTTATTAGTGGTAAATGATGGGATGGGAGAAAATTATATAACCGATCTTTTTAAAACATTTGAAAGGCTCTAACACTTTTAGTACAAATACAGGGGTCAAATTGAATTAATAAATTTAAGGAACTCAGCTTTTAACCAATAGACACAAACATTGGTTTTGATATAGTTTAGGCGAAACTATACTATTTATCCACGGAGCTAACCATGCAACCTGACGGCAAATCTGAATCACCTTTCGTCATTTTATACACCCCATCTTCATCGTCGTCGTCAGGAGCCACAGAACCAGAGCGATTGCCTTATCGCTACCGTGGCATTTATAGATATGAGGAAGAAACAAAAGAATCTACGCCTGAGGCCATCTCGTTAGATGCAATTGGTGGCGTAAAGAAGATACCTTCTAAGTTAATTAAATTGGGAGAATTTTTAGGGAACGGCGCATTTGGCAAAGTACATAAAGGTGATTATAACGGCAAGCCAGTGGCCATCAAATTTTTCAACGGCAAAGAAGCACAAAAGAAGTTAGATTTACGTGAAGAGGAAGCCGAACAAGCTTTTGATGCCGAAGTGAGTCGGTTGGCGACGTTGCAGCACCCTGATCTGCCGTGCTTTTATGGCTTATGCGAAGTAAACGGCCAGGTCGGTATTGTCATGGAATATTGCGATGGCGGCAATTTGGAAGAAGCGCTAAAAAGCCTAAAAGAACTATCGTGGGCCACACGCTTGCAGATCGCTTTAGAAGTCACGCAAGCATTGTCGTACATGCACAAACAAGGCGTATTACATCGTGATTTAAAAACTGAAAATGTCTTGCTCCACGCCAGCGGCAAAGCCATGCTTGCAGATTTTGGTGTTGCGCGTGTTGATCCGTTAGTACAAGCCGTTGAGGCCGTCGTGGTGACTAAATCTTTTAAAGATTACACCCGTGCTGCGCCCGAAGAATTTTCAACAAACACTTCCAGTGCCGCTTCCGATGTATTTTCATTAGGCATCTTCATTTGGCAGTTGGTGACGCGAAAACCCCTCCCTTATGAAGATTTAAGGGGCAAAGAACTGGCCGATGTCATCATGGCGAACAAGCCCCTTCCTCTTCCACCCGATTGCCCGCAAGAGTTTCGTGATCTCATTGCCCATTGTATGAAAACCAAACCGGAAGATCGGCATACCATGCAAGATGTACTGCAAAGTCTGGAAACGATGTTTAAAACAATTCATCCACAACCGGCAGCAGCATTATTAATGCAGCGTACTGATATGTTGCTGAATGAACATCGTCAGCAAATGGAGCATTATTTATCTCCTTATACAACGTCTTATCCAATTAATGAAGATCCCGATGTGTTTTGGCAACGATTGGAAAGAACAGTTGCTTTAGCAGCAACCGAAAGTAAAGAAGAGAAAAGGCCTGAAAAGGATGTGGTTGTAACTTCCAAACCCACTGAATTACAAGTACCAAAACCAGCCGAGCCAAAACCCAAGAAAAAAGGGCTTTTGGACATCTTTAAAAAATCCAAGGGAAGTGAGGAATCAAAAAAAGCAACAGAAGAATTAAAACAAGAAGCCCCTCAATCACAATATGCTCCACAACCCATCGAACAAACCTTTAAAGCTTTTTTAGAAAACCCCGACAAACCAGTGTTCGTTGCTTTAGGCGATGGCGGTTTAGGTAAATCACTCGCAACTTTCTGCTGGGCAGATGGGCTGTTAGCGCAATTCCGTATAGCACTTGCAAAAAAGATGGCTGCCCATCCTAATAGCCCGATCGAATTACCCGATTTAGTACTGCCCGTTATCTTGCGACCGGAAATTGTTCCTTGGACACACTCACAGTTGCGCAATGGACTTACCAAAGCACTTAAACCTATTGCGGATAAATTAGGCATTCCCATTGAAGCACTCAAAAAAGCGCGCCTCTTATTTATTTTAGATGGTTATGACGAATTACAGTTTGATGAAGAAGCGACAAACCTGCCAGAATTATTGGGGCTTGCCGAATGCCCTAATGCTAAATTAGCAGTCACCTGTCGCCCTAAAATCGTACCAGAAGGCAAAATGGCCGAGCGTTTCGGTTTCAATAAAAAATATGAAGTGCATTATCTCTTGCCCTCCAGTTTCGCACAAATGCTCATCGCTTTTGAACAACGCCTGCAATGGACGCCGGAAGAACGCCTGCAATACGAACAACGCCTCAATGAAGCACCTGAACTACGCGCTGTATTGCGTAACCCTTTTATTCGACATTTATTTATTCAAAGCTGGCCTGTGGTATCAAAGAAAGATTTCAAAAAATTAAAACGCGTTGATATTTATGAATGTTTCGTAGAACACTGGCTTGCCTCACAACAAGTATTGTTGGCAGATGAAGTGATAAAACAATTGCAAGGTGGCACACCACCCTTTGAAAAAGATTGGCAACCGAAGGTTTCATTATTTGAAAGCTTTCAAGCCTTTGCTAGCACCTTGGCACTCAATGGTTTCGAGCGTAATCAGCTTTCATTAGATGAAGCAACTTGTCACAGGATCTTTGCGAATAGCTTCTTAGACAACTGGCTAAAAATAACAGAATTAGTCACCAAAGCGAGTGAAACGCAGTTTCAATTAAGGCAACAACAACTAAAAAAGAGTGATCAAGGTGATCAGCAACGCATGGTATTAAAACAAGCTGAAGATTTTGTCCGCCTTCAGCAAACGAAAGCCGTCCAATTTATGAAGTCATGCTCCTTCAAACAAAGCGAAGGGCAAATCGGCCCCGTCCACAAAACTACCTGGGAAAATTATGTTGCTGGTTATCTACATGCTGTCACTCGAAAACAAGATACCGCATTAATAACCCCAGCATTAAACAACCGTGATGTTCAAGAGGAGCCTGGTGTTATGGATTTCTGGGTAGATTATCTTTTGCGCGATGCGGATGACGGCACCCGTGCTTTTCGTGATATTGATAAAACACCCAATTTTCCATTTCTTTTAGAACGAGTAAAAGTGTCAGCCACTGATCCTGATGTCGCACAAGCCTCCGCCAATGCATACACCATACTAAACCGAGCGCGGGCTTCGTTTAACTATTTGAATTTACCCGGTATTCGTATTCCGGGAGCAGATGCAAGCTATTCCATGTGTGAAGGTATCCGTGTTCCCGGTGGTGATTTTTCGGGAGTAACAATGTCAGGTGGATGGTTTAGAAATGGCGATTTTGAAAATACTAATATGCCTGGCGTAAAATTCGGTTGGTCGCAGATTAATCTCACTTATTTTATAGAATATCAGCCTTTAAAATTTCCGCACCACTATATTTGTTGCCATTACTCTCCAGATGGACAATCGATAGCGGTTGGTGGCGATGATTGCATTATGTTATTAGATAGCAAAACTAATAAAGTTATTTGGGAGAAATACTATCATCTTAAATTACTCAGCATATTTGGTGAAGATGGTAGAATTCAAAATCTAAACTTTAGTCGCGATGGCAAATATCTTGCTATTGCAACAGGAAGTCGTGGTATATTTTTAATGGATGTAAAAACGGGGAAATTAAAACGCCATTTACAAAATGAAATATACGTTTATGGAGTTACTTTTCATCCTGATAACCAATACGTTACTGCTGGTGGCTGGGAACCTAGGAAAAAGAAAATTGAAGCAGGTGGATTTCCACTTTGCACCTGGAAGACAAATTCGTTTTTTAGCTCTCTCAAGATAACAGAGGAGAGCCCGCGCAGTATTGTCAGAAGCATTGATATCAGTTCGGATGGGAAATGGATTGTTACTGGAAGCAGCACAATTTATTTTCGTTATGATTATATAGGTAGAAGAGATAATAAGTTATGGCGTGAAAGAGAAAATAGAGATTACCCACAACTAAAAGAAGAGTCGGAACATGTAGACAATGTCATACGATTATGGGAAGTAACAAGTGGCCGTGTTATTCATGTTTATCATGGGCATACCGACGGGGTGTGGAGTGTTAAATTTAGCCCTGATGGAAAGTTAATCGCTTCTGGCAGTGTTGATAAAACTATTGCTTTATGGTCTTTAGAAACAAAACAGCAAGAATATCTTTCTCAAGGTCATAGCGGTGCAGTAAGATGTGTAGCGTTTAATCACGACGGTCAATATCTTGCCTCGGGTAGTGATGATACCAGTATTTGTATCTGGGACGTACTCAGAAAACAGCTCGTTCGAGTTATTCAAGGGCATCAGGCAGAAGTTGAAAGCGTCGATTTTAACCCCAGCGAAAATTCTTTAGTTTCAGCAAGTAGAGATGGTACGCTTCGTATTTGGGGCATCAATAAAGAACAATGGCAGCCACAGAATATAGGGCACACGGGAAAAATAAACTGTGTAATTGTGAGCCCAAACAAAAAACAGATTATTACATGTGGCGCAGATAAATTAGTGTGTATATGGGAAGCGAAAACGGGACAGCTTTGGCAAACACTCCAAGAACATTCTGCCGCTGTTGAAAGTGTGGTATTGAGCAGCAGTGGGCGTTATTTTGCTTCAGTATCGGATAAAACAGCCTATATATGGGAGAATGTGCAAATAAGCGATACCTCACCGCCAAGTTGGAAATTGACCCACAGGTTACAACATCCAGCAAAAATAGACAAAACTGTTTTCAATGAAGAAGATACTTATTTAATTACCACTGATGTAGATTGTACTCTTCGATGGTGGAATATTATAACAGGTGAAATTTATTATTTTTCTGATAAGGGTTCTTTTTATTTAGACCGAGGGTTTGATAAGTCTGATAAAATAGTTATAAATTTCTTGAATTCAAAATATTATCTTGTAATATCTTATCCTTTTCATGGCACCGCGATTCTTATTTCTGTGTATGATTTATCGAATGGTTACAATGTTGTCAGGACGAGTAAGGACGGGGGTCTTTGTCATTCTGTTTTAAGTTCTGACTCTAAGTACTTTGCTATTGAATCGATATCTCAGCTACATAATGAAATGAGTTTTATGAGAGATAATCTTAAAGAACCTGTGGAATTAAGGAATGTCGATATTATGCAGCTTGTTGATGATTACGAATCCCAACCTCGTAAGTGTGCTCTTTTGAATCCTTGTGTATACCATAGCACACCAGATTCCACTCTTAATGGTTTGTTGGTTTTTAGTCCAAAAACAAAATGGTTTGCAACCGTTAGCGGGGAGGTAACTATAATACTATATGAACAAAGTGATAAGAAACATTTGGATGATGATAAACAGCGTTGGAGTAAAGTTGGGAGTTTGCAAGGGCATTCAAAAAAAATTCATGGCCTAGCTTTTAGCCCGGATGAAAAATTACTTGCTTCGTATGGAAAAAACCAGCATATCTATATTTGGGAGTTGGCAACAAAAAAACGATCATTAGAGTTAATAACAACAGGAGGTACTAACAATATAGTATGGCTAAGTGGTGATACTTTATTGGCTACTGGAGATGATAACGCATTACGCTGCTGGAAATGGAATGACTCTCATTTATCATTACGGTGGGTTACGCATCAAGGATCCTTAACAAGTTATTGGGCTGATTTTACTAACGCAAAGGGTTTGTCTGAATCTAATCGTAATATTTTAGAGACACAATACGCTACGGTTGAGAAATCTGAAGCTAAACCAGATGAAGAAAAACACTCTGCAGTGGCAGAAAAGCAAAATAAACCCACTCAAGTTTTTCCACCTGGCATAGCGCGCCAACTCACTTGCCGCCATAGCATCTATGCGCCATTACCAGTAGGTGCTGTTGCACATACTGCAATGCCTGTGTCTATACAGGATAGTAGCAGTTTGGCGAAACAAGACACAAAACCTGGTCAGACGTTGAAGCCAAACTAGGCAATGCCGCTAAAGCCGGACAAGTCGCAGGCAACTTAAACACCTTAGTGTGTTTACGCGTGATTGAAGAACGCACGGCACGTTTTCTTACGGATAAATTATCACAACGTGTACCCATTTACAGCTTACAACCTTACTCCTCCGTCAGTGATGCATCCAACTTAGGTCAAGAAGCTGATTTTACATCGAGCAATGAAGACAGAATCAGCACCAATGAAGTACCGATGCTCACACCCAACGATCTATTACAACTTCCCAAAGGACAAGCCTATTGCCTGATTGAAGGCGGACAATTATGGAAAATCAGGATGCCGCTGCCGCAAGATGAAATGCAGGACATTCCAATGACGGTTGAGGAAATAACATTTTTTATGAGATCATTTTAGCAATTATCTGACAGTAAATACATCATTTTTTCTGTAAGATTAATTTGTCATCTATAAATCTTTAATGTTTCAGATGATATTAAATATTTAGTAAAGATAATCCTATATACCTAACCTAATGGAACCATAAAGATGAGAATTTTTATTAAACGTACTTCAGTTAATTCCAATTCAATTACTGGTGAACTTTATGTTGATGATAACTTTGTATGCTATACCCTCGAACATTTATACCGTGATAATCAACGCTCGGTAAGCTCAATACCTGAAGGTACATACGGAGGTAAATTGCGTTACGATCACTCAGACAAATGGAGGGTAGAATTAACAGGCACGCAGCCACGCACTCACATTCAAATTCACATTGGAAATACCCCAGCTCATACTAAAGGCTGCATTTTAGTAGGAATGAAAGCTTTACCTAAACAAAATAAACTTGAAGATAGTAAAAAAGCATATAATGCTTTAAAAAAAGCATTCTATGGAACTGAAACACCAACACAAACACCAGATGGAGAAATTCAAGTAGTAATAACATCAAGCAGTTATGTTGTTAGTAATCCCGAACAAGAACAGCTAAATAGAAAGTTAGAACAAATTAATAGAGAAATTTTAGAATTAGAGCGATCACATGAACAACAGGCTAAGCTTCACGAAGCTAGAGGGCGCAAACTATTAGCGGATTTTGAAGAAAATCAAGAAGGATTTGACGAATATAATAAAGTTCTGGAAGGTTATAATAAACGACGCACTGCTTATAATACCAAAGCAGAATTGCATGATAAACGCCGTCTACAATATATTGAATTTGCAAAAGATTTGGGGCAAAAAGCTAAAGTCGCTAAAGACCTCACCTACGCTAGTCATCAAGCTAATGATGCCTATATGTATTCAGGGGTAAGTTGGTTTGATCCACAAGCAATTTCTTATGTAAATGACCTGAACCAAAAGATGTTAGCGGCGCAAGGAGATATTCGCGCCCGCGATAAGCTTTTAGATGAATATACCGCAAAATTTTTACAAGAAAGAGCGGCCTTAGAACAAGAGGTAAGGTTATTAAATGAGGAAAGTACAAAACTTACCCAATGGGAGAGTACATTGACTCAAAACTACAATAGAATTTTGGGAGAAGGTCCAAAATATCAAAATGATGCTAAGGCATTAGGATTAAGAATGGAGCAGGAAATGAATGAAAAAATTCGGCAACGAAATGAAATTAAAGAAAAATTAACAGTATCTATTTCTATTGATCCGCAGGGTACTCAAGCACTAGAATTCTCAACGAGAAGACATTTGCTTTCTATTGTAGATCCAGAGCAGTCACCCTCGCAAACTTCCAGTGCTGCTGCGACGACAGAACCACTGTTGCAATTAGGTTATTTTGTTAAGAAATTATCACAAACCAAAACCCCTGCATCTATGTTGTTTGATCAATATTACACGTATATTGACAACATCATTCTCGCTGCTAAAAGTTATATAATACAGGTTGTTCACGATTGCCCAAGCTACTTTCCACCTCATTCACCAGATTATTGGAAAAATGGTGGGTCACATACACCATTTTGGTCTAAACCATTAGCCAATATTCCTAATGATACAGCGCCTTTACTTACATCTACCCCTACTGTACCGGTGTTAGGAAGATAATTTCTTAGTAACCCACTTCGTACAGTATTTTAAATTAACCCCTTATCTCAAATAAATTCAACTTTTGAGAAAGGGGGCATTGATTACCGAGATACCCCAAAAAACTTATAGATATGATCCACAAAAAACCACCGATATTTACAATCTTTGGTTTTTGTTTCGGAATTATCATAAAAGGAACCAGTTGGATATTGTTAAGCTGAGCATTTGCAATATTGCCATTTATCATCATAACCAGTTTTATCGGCATATAATCGATCAATGTTTACCTCGATCAACTTATTCAACTAGCATTAAATCCATTTTCACCAACCAATATTGTAACGCTACCCAAGCCATTACAATCAATATTATCAATTGAATTAGATTGGATCCAACAACTAGGCGATCTTGCTCAAAGTCTGCTAGATCCATCACAACTATCAATATCGATAAAAGATATTTATCTGGCACGACTAACAGTGATATTTTATCCATTTGTATATGAAAGCACTAAATTACTGATTTTAATCACCCAATTAGTCCTCCTCAGAGAAACGATGGTTTTTTTATTTGCAATCGTACTAGCTTTACTCTGCATGGTAAGCTTAGTGAATGGATTAGTAAAACGTCACCTACGCAAATTACAAGGCGGACGAGAAAGCGCGTTGTTCTATCACACACTCAAAAAACGCATCATGCCGTTGTGGTATTGGGGCAGCTTGTTATATGTGGTACTACCATTTTACGTAGCACCGGATCTTTTCTTACTACCATTGGCCATCGCTAGTGTTGTTGCATTGTCCGCAACTGTTAGTTTATTTAAAAAATACCTATAAAACCTAACTGATGATAATTTTCTAAACGAGGCTTTTATGAAACTCTTCTATTACATAGTATTTAGTATATTGATGATTGGTTCAGTAACTATAACGCCCGTTCATGCAGATACCGAATCTGAAAATGCTGCTTTGGCAACGGTAGTTAATGTGCTTAATTCACTAACTACTATAATTAACGAGGCACAACGTCAGCAAGACAAAAACACACGCATCCAATTTCAATATGATGCACTCCGTACCGATATTAATAAAATTAAAAATGGTATTGGAGAAAGGTTACAATCTTCTACTTTAGAGCCACGAATAATCCTGCCTCTCAATGGGGATTACGTACAGTTGAAAAATAATTAAAAATTTTAATACACACAAACATCAATTTAATAATAATATTTTAAATAAGGCGACATGGATTTTTCTAAATCTTTAAGGAATTCTTGGAGAATAAATCCATTAGACGTATTTTTGTTATGTTCTTCATGGGTTATTAGTTTCCCATTCTCTTCATTTTCATGATAACTTTTTATCATAGAAGTAGTTTGCAAAATATTACCGATTAAGTTGTAAACCCCAGTATCTTCACTGAATAAGTACCGAGATTCTCGGTAAGCAAGGATGCAGCTATCTCGCTTACTTTCAAATTTAGGATCTTGTAATTTTTTCGATTCGATATAAAAATCAATGAATAATTTAAGGTTTTAGAGTAAATATCAAATCTTTTATTGTATAAATCTAAACGTAGTTTTTCCTTGTATATTTCTTGTGCTTTAAGCGAAACACATAAAGAGGCAAAAGATACAATGAAAGAAAGCGAGGAAACAACTATGGGCACAATGAATTCATATTGCATATTAATATCCAAAGGTTAATTTATAAATGAAAAATTGATTTTTTCAACAACGCATTTTATGTTTGCACCTGAAAAAAGTTATTTTCTATATTTATACCCTGGAGTATTTTTATTTTGATTTTCCGTTGTATCTTCTTGGCATAATAGATTTAATATACCTCTATTGCTACTAGTGATATTCAAAATTTTACCCACTAATGGAACGTCGGGTAACATTTTAGAAGAATTAGATGGCAATGCTGGTATCGGAAAAAATAATATCCGTTGAGACCTACCTAAAACATGATGCTCTCTATACGTTGGCCAGCTTGCCATAACTTTTCCATTTCCTGGTATACGATCATTCGATGGTTTAACTTGCCCTGTATGAGGGTCAAAACATTCTACAAGGTTATTTATAGTATGTTGAGTCTGCACCCATGTTAAATCTCTAATAAATCTTAAAGCTAATACTAAGAAAAAAATAAGTATAAACGTATTAAAATTTATTCCATCAAAAATTTCAGGCAGTTGTGGAATGATATGTGGAATAACCTTAAACCAAAAACTTATTCTTAGCGCATCATCACCAATATTAGAAGCTGCATATAATAACTTATGTGTCTTATCTGCAATACCTTGAGTATTTCTATGATCTACGTGGAGCCTGATTTTCGTACCAACATGTTTATGAAGTGTATTTATTGGGTTTGGGGCACTTAAGTAAGAGGTAATATTTGGTTCTACCCTCCACGGTGATAAATAGCACCGACTATTTCCATTACCCCATTCTATTTGAGGACGCTCCAAAAGAGCTTCACAACCAGGGCTATCAAAAGTAACAGCTTTTTTATTTTCGTGGCACGCACGAATCTCTGCCATACAACCACCTAATGAATGCCCAGTGTAAGAAACATTAGCGCCCGATCCAAAAGTTTTTATATATATTAAAATGCCTTCTAGTATTGTTCTCAGGTGCCCTGCTTCCCTACGATGATCAGCTATCATTTTATCATCAAAAGTACCCGGGGGTATTTGTCCAAAGAATAAGCCTATATCGGCTGCTGCATTCTTTAAAAGACTATGAGTTCCTCTGAATGCAATTACATATTCGCTTGCAATCCGACCCTTTTGATAAATTGCTACGCCTAATCCCCAGTAGTTCTTAGGATAATATGGTTTGCGTACTGTCCAACCGTCAGGAGGGGTTCCACCATCTTTATTATAAACTTCTCTGCTCATTACCGCATATTCATAATGTGTTGGCATTTATTTATGTCCTTTAATTAAGTTGATATGACCCACAGTCCACAAAAAAATTGTTAAGTATAAAAGAGTATGTTTATTGATTCCGTAATATCTTTAGTCAAAACATATTATGAATTGAATACGTTTACAATTAGTAAATTTCCTACATTTATTTCTACTGTTTAAAAATATACAAGTAAGTAAAAAAACCATGACCCCAACCCAACAAGACGCCTTTTTTGACGCCGCAGGCTTAAACCACGCGCGATAGAAAAAGAAGAAAAATTACCCAAGCAAACTCATAAGAGAAAAAATAGACCTGAAGAAGATCTATCAGAGTCCAAACGTTTAAGTGCAGATGCTAAAAAAGCTATAGGTAAATGGGGTGAACAATGTGTCTATTATGCGTTAAAAAAAGAATATACTGCAAAACCTGGCGCAACGAAACCGCAAGAGACTGATACAGGTTTTGAGTTAGAAGCAATAGACAAAAAAAACGATCGCATCAAAATATCTGTTAAATGGCATAATAAAGATAAGGAAAGCTATGAAGATAAAGATTTGACCGTTACGAAAACAAGACTTGAAAACTTAGATAAAACTAAAAAAACTACCTGGGAGCGGTGGATTGAAGTTAAGAGCACAAGATCAAAAGAACCACATAGTGCTTATTTTTCCGGCGATCAATTTAAAGCCATGCTCGATTGTAACAAAGACGGTCGCGGGTACTCCATTTACAGAGTATTTAATGCAGGCGACGCTAATGGGGCAACCATCGAAAAGATTAAGGATCCTTTTAATAAGATCATGGAAGGTGTTATACCATTACATTCAATAAAGCCTAAAATTTAAACCTTCAACTTCATTTTTGATTTTTTCATCATCCAAGCCACATTCATGTGGCTTTTTTATTTTTAGGAAACATCTATGTTAAATAAAATTATTCCGTGCACGGTGATAAGAACCAAGTTCTGCCGCAAGGTGCACATTTTGCAAACATGGATAGAGCGGGCGTTACTGAATAAACCTTCTGGCAAACCGGATGATACTATACCCCTACCCTCCCCTACTTCGGTAAGCCCTCAAGGCCTTAATAAATGAAAAATTGAGCATTTATAGACTTAAAAGTCCTTCTATGATAAAAATATCCTAGTATTAGCTTTCTATAAAGCATAAGGATACTCAGATGAAGTTAAACGAACTAAATGAAAAATTAAAAAGTTTAGGACCACGCGAACAGATAGATAAGTGCACGCTTGAAATAGTACCGGGAGAAGTAATTTCCAAAGATTTCTTAGAACTATTGAAAAAAAAAATTTCACAAATAAAACCACTTAAACTAAAATTTGAGGATTATCCTGAATTTATAATTAATGACTATCAATCTTTCTTATGGTTGATGACTATCTTTAACGCTGTTTCTTCAAATAGAATAGGATTACCAGCCATAAGCGATGACATCGATTCTTTTTTAAGACGTGCAAAACCACCCAACGCATTAGGGTACATAGATTATCATGTCATAGACATCAACAAGTATTTTGATGGTGAAGCTTGGTATAGTTTAAAAACAATGCAAGATCTTACTTGTATTCAATATAAAAGATCCTCATGTTTACGATATGTTTTCCAACCACAAAGCGTAAGTTCTTTTGCAATACAGTTTAAAAAACTTAGAGCACTTTCGCAAAGTTTAAAAGTACCTGCTTATTTCATTTTTCAAGAACCTGCTAGCTTTGATAACTACCATTATTGCTTTGGTGTGTTAAAAGATGATTTTTTACTTGTAGTTGACCCCATGAAAGAGATTTCTGCAAAAAAAAGAGATAACCAGGATAAGTTGCTAGAAGCAATAACACACGTTAGAAATGACACAAAGTTAAAGACAGTTTACTGGTCAGGTACTATGAAGAGTAGGAGATCACGCAATCATAGCGAATCAACAGGAATAGTTGTTGTAGAGTTTATGAAGTTTTTTTCAGAACGGCCCCCAGATGATTTGATGAGTATTTTAGATGGAGTAGAACGGCTTGAATTTGCAGACCCAAAAGAGTATGGAGTTGTACATTTTAATATTACTGCAACAATATTATTACCACCAAGTTTAGGTCAATTAAGCAATCCCAACGAAGATTATGATAGTCAGATTTTAACAGTAAGACAATTACATTCATTGGAGCTTCAGAATGCTGTAAAAGGTGATATAAAAGCTAAGGGTGATTTTGGAATTTATACACGACGATGGACTCGCTACAAGTCACAAGAAGAAATAGATAGAACTATCAATAAACTTGAAACAATGTTACTTCATAAAGAAGGGCTGGCAGAAATGAGTCTAGTGGATCAGTTTACTCCCGTTGATGAAAAAGAAGAAAAAACATCAATTGAAAGCCATTTGCAATCATTAACTGCCGATACACAAACAAGGGCCACACATAAAAAAGCAACCCATTGGAAATTACTTGAAATAATTATTAAAGCTGATTTTGCTGCGCTCAAAGATTTATTTTCTAAAGAATACGTAAGCTTTGACGAAGAATATTCATTTTCTTTTTACATGGACATTGATGATGCCAGCTCTTACTCTGGCCTATCAAGCTCTATGACTTCATATTCATTTTTTACTTATGCCGAAAGTAAAAATAGTACCGTACAATCTAAAATTAAAGATTATATAAATGAACAGTACACGCGAGTAAGAAAAAGCATAGCTGAAGGTTCTAGAACTGAACCACCCGGTAAAGACCCAAAGCTCATAACTTCTGACGAGAGGGATACGTATAGAAACAAAGTTAAACTAGATATGGAATGTAATTGGACAGATATTTATGGGTATTTTGCCAGGCCAATTGTTTGGTCAAGAAATTTAGATTTACATTTCAGCCCAAAACCGAGGAAAGATTCTGCACGCCGTAAACCCTGTAAAATACCAGATTATTTTTCTGACGTATTAACTTTACATGAAATTCAAGCGCTTGAAGAAGCGGTTTTTTTCGATAAATTCAAGACTATAAGGATGCTAAATGACTGTGCCGCAACAGAAGCCGCAGAAGATAAACGACAAGATGTTATTAATGCTTTTAATGCTTCAATAACACGAATTCAAGAAAAAACAGTCGTTGCTCAAGGTACAATAGGCCAATACAATCCCCAGGAAGCTACTAATTTTATAACCGCCAATATCGGCTTTGTTCTATCTCGTAAATATACCCCTGACAATAATACTTTTGGAGATTTTTGCACTTTTGCTGTAGAAGATGAAGCGTTAGCAGTTGTTTCAAAAGGTCAAGTAGAACGATTAGGGCGGAAAATAGATCAAGAAGACCCTCATAGTGAAGAGGTATTTTATTCTTATTTGAAGACAGAAAGATTTAGGGGTTGGCTGACAGAAAAATTAACAACCATACAACAAAATGAGAAATATAAGATTGCCAATCGGGGTACTAAGTATAATGGAAAAGTCCGGTGCTATAGCGTCGTATTAGATATACACTCATCTAACAACGTTTGCGATGGTACATTGCGTGCTGCACATAATTGCCAAAAGTTGGTCCTGCAAGCACAATCGCCTGGCATTAAAGGTAATGTGTTAGATATTATACAAGATTGCTTGACCCAGGTAGGCATTGAAATACCATCTCATCGCCTGCGCATGGTAACAAGAATAAGCTCTTTTAAAGGGGAGATATGGAATTCAGAAAGAGCGAGAGGTATATTTAAAGGTTTTTCATATGAGAGCTACAATAAAGATGTACGAAGATTAATTGATCCCACCGAGGAAATAGTAAATCATGCCTCTGAAGTTACAAGCGCTACATCCCATAGTTCGAGTAGTAGTAAAAAATCTGAACCAACACAACAATCCCCTGCAAGCGAAGAGAAACCTACTGGCCAAAAAATTAATGGCAATTTATTTATTTTACATAGAGAACACATTGATATCAAAGATTTGGCCTCAAAAGTATCTAATAAACGAGTTACATTACCACATACCACTTTTTTTAGAAATAGAACAGTGGATCAGCTCTGTTTAAAATCTGAACTTAAAATACAAAGTGAGATTTTCATCAAAACGACAATTATCCCACCTCCAGAGAAAGCAAAAATAGATGAACTTCCTGACAATGGAGACGCAGTAGAGCCTAGCCTAAAAAAACATAAACCCTCATGAAATACTTTATTGATTGTTTACCAACAATCGCTGCAATCTAAGCAGATTAAACTAAATGTAAAAATTGCCCAAAAAACACGGGTAAGCTCACCGCCCAACACGACTATAATCCGTTGAGTAAGACGCGAGATCCTGCCTGTTTTTCACTCATATATCTAAGAGTAAAATAGTATCGTGCGTAAGTTAGCAATAACTTTGGATCATTTTTGTAGTGTGGTACTTATGCTCTAGATTGGTTTTTTAATTTAGTAACATAGCCTTGCACTATTCGTACTGGAAAGAAAGAGGAGTTCTCTTTACTTTCTTTTTTTAAAACCACATCTGTCCTTGCGGGATAACACTATCCCACCAAGGATGGGGTTTTCTCTCGCGTGACAGTTTTTTACTTCACTTATAAGCCAGAAATTAGCACAAAAAAAAGCGTTGCCTCAGAGGTGGAAAATGGGTAATTTCTCCCCTTGTCTTTCATTATTGGGGTTTACCTATCTGCAAGGAATCCAAGTCGATGATGGCTTTGTTGCAAAGCTAGAACTTTTACCTATGCGAGATGCTAATGGCAAGGTAAAAGATGCTACTTTGCAAGCTCGGCTTTTTCGATTAATAGAGTGAGGCTGGCAATAACATAGAAAAAAGTTTAAGCTTAGATTTGTTATTTACATACTTAGATTATACGTATTAGGAGTAATAGATGAATCCCGAACAATTTACAGCCCTGTTGGAAGGAATTGAACACAATTCTTTAATGATTATTGATCTGCAAGGTACTGGCATTACTGCCGAACAATTACGTGTGTTAGGCCAAGCATTAAAAAATCCTGATAACGTATCCGTAGTACATGTTACACATGATTTAAGTTCACAAGAGCAAGAAAATTTTATCAAAGAGATAAGATCTGTTTTAGATCACAATGGGAAAATATTACAAAAAAACCTACAAGAAGATTTGCTTGATAATGCGGAAAAAGGTGATTTAGAAAAACTTAAAATTCATATAGCCACATTACGAGGGCTATTTAAAAATAACTGCCCAGCGTTTACAGATAAGGACGCAAACCTAAAATGCATAGGAGATGTTTTATATCAAGCGACCCGATACTGTCAACTAAATATAGTACAATTTATGCTTGAAGAACCCTTCGAATTTACTGGTGGCGGTATCTTTCCTGCGGGCAATGAGGCGCTACTGATAGCTACTGAAAAAGGTTATTTACCTATCGTTCAATATTTACTGGAAAATCAAAGAGCTCTTATTGATACTACCGATAATTCAGGAAATAATCCATTACTATTATCGATTGAATACGGTCATGCGCATATCGTTCGGTTCTTGTTGGAAAATATAGCGACGTTTTTATCTTTTGCTGGCCAAGGTAGAGATCCTTTAGGATTATTAGGACGTACAAATAACGTCTGTCAATCTCCGCTAGATTGTATCTTGGCTTCCGAAGTTTTAATGGAAAATACGGATGCTAGCCCTTGCTGTACAATTACCTCATTGCTTTTAGATGTACATATAAGGTGTTTACCGGATATTAAAAAATTGACTAGATGGATCGCCCCATTTTTTCTAGAAGTAAGTAAGGAGTATTTAAACTATCCACAATGTTCTGCTTTAATTGAGCTTGTTAATTTAATTTTTTCTTTACTGCAAAGAAATCCCCAATTATTTGCCGAAATTATATTAAAAACGTTTAATAAAAATAATTATGAATTTGGACAATTATTTATTCAACGCTTGGGTGATAGCAAATCATGGTTTTTATCAGTTAACACTGATTTTTTACCTAAATTGATGGACATGTATTTGACAGAATCTATTTTGGGTCAATGGGTTATTAAGGATAGAAACATAGAAGTTAGTCGTCATCCTGACCGCGATCTGGCTTTAGGGAGTGAATCAAGAGCCCAAGAAAAACAAAGAAGACTTGCAAATATATGGCGCCTTATCTCTTTTTTTAAACCTGAATATCAACAAATAGATAAACAATTAGAAATTGGATATACAAGCGCCGCTAAAGAATTAGAGCGCTATCCCGTTTATGATGAATCTGATGATTCGGATTCAGACGACGAAGAACTTTTAGAACATGGCTTGACGGAAAAAAGCAAACAGCATCGTTCTATTCGAAATTTACATAGCCCATCCTTTTGGAGAAGTACGCGCCGTAGTGATACAGGGGGTAGTGGTGCTCTAAATTTAAAAATGGATAAAATTAGAACTAATGCAACCACACCAACTTTAGAGAAGATTAAAGAATTAAGTGACGCTATTAAAGGCAGCGATTATTTGAAGGCACGTGGACAGCTTCAAGGCCAAGATAAGACAATAAAAAAGAAATATGTTGCTCAATTTCGTGGCATAAATTATATGCGTGATCGCTGGTCAACATCTGCAAGACGTTATCACTACAGTATGCAGGAAGTCGGGCGTCCTCAGTTCTGTGAATCTGTACTTAGAACTTTATATTATGACTTTTACACTGAACTGAGAGGAGATAACGATTTTTATCGTGATCTGACTGTATTGAGGAGATTAGAGGTAACCGCGTACAACTTGCGAGCTTCTTACCAAAGTTTACGAGAAACTGGAGCCTGCGTCGCTCGCACTGTAAAACCATCAACCGATCATTATGTATTTAATTCTGTGAGTGATTATTTACAGCATGATTTTAGTAATGGAATAAGTTCACACTTATTAAGAATAAAAAGATTTCGAGAAGCAAATAATTTTTGTGGAAGTAAGTTTATTAATGCATTTAATTATGCTATTGCAACGGGCGATAGGCCATATCATAGTTTAAAATATGCTTGTGGTCTTAAGGATTATTATGAATATGGCTTTGTAGCACGCTATAATCAAGATGGTAGCATTGGAAACTCTCATGCAGGAAAATTATATATTGTTTTGCATGAGATGGGAGAATTTATTAGTGAAGCCTCTATTAATCGCGTAACACAAATGAATTATGCGGGTCAAGTGCCTGTTGATCATAACATTGCACCCGAAGTTGAAACCTCCTTTATTGGTGACATCCCTGCAGATCATGTTGTATATCAGTTTAATATCAAATTTCCTTCTTTTAATAAACCGTATAAAAATATCTATGCGGTTAAATATGGAATGGATGAAACCTTATATGCTTGTTTTCGATACTTAATTATTAGAACGACAGTTGAAAGCGATGAACGAAAAAAAGTTGTCGAGTTACTTAAGGAATGGCTTTGTGCATATTATGAAGTACTTGCTCTTAATATGGCACAAAGAATTGTTCGCACCGAAAAACAAGGGGAACTTTTTTATCTTAGCTATGAAGATAAACCAACCGCTGAACCTGATTTACGACCATTCACAGCAGGTCATCATGATAGTCAAAATCAAGTTCATGTTTTACAAAACATACGATGGTTATTGGGTAGAAATTTGTCACATCAATTAGCAGGCGTCCATGAAATAAGATTTCTAGATATAAAGTTAGAAAATGAAGTAAGAAGAATATGTCAATCTACTGATGAGCTTGACAAAGTAGTCGCAGACAAAGGGAAAACAAAAACGATCAAAATAGGTGATGTTTCTGTTCTAAATGCATCAATATTTGGTGGAGATACAAACAAGCAAGCAGCAAAACGAGAAATTGCCAAGAATATTATCAATAGCAAAATGCAAAGCTTCTCTCAGCAAAAAAGAGGCCCAATTAGGCAAATACCTCCATCTGTTGATCCAGTACGCCTCCAACCTCGCCAGCCAACCGCAGGTCAGATAACCCTTCCGACTAGCAGTTCAACTAGTAGTCAGACTCAAGAAACAAATAAATTGGTTACTAGTCAACAAGGCAATCAACCTGGCTGGAATTATCAGGAAACAAAGGATGAAAAAAATATGTCCACCATAGTTGATCCTGTTTGCCAAGAACTCATCAATGCTATGGCCTTGTGGGGTAATGATATAGCAGAAGCCCACGCCATAGAAGCATCTATAAAAGATAATCCTAGAGGCAAAGAATTAGCCGCCAAAGCAAAAATTTTCGGTTTTACGTATAACGATGAAGATAGCAAACGTGATGGTAATTGTTTTCTACATGCTGTGGCTCATCAATTACAAACACATGGAACTCATTATGCAGCTTATACACATAGGGAACTTAGGGCATTAGCTGCCGAACACATCCTAAAAAATTGGGACGTCTACAAAGATTCGGCTGAAGGAGAAATAGATGCTTTTATTGCAAACCTCATACAAAAAAACAAATGGGCTGACCATCAAATGATTTTAGCGTTATCAAGGGCCTTGAATGTAACATTAGTGATTATTAGAAGCGACGAAGCAGATCCAGAAATATTTAGACGACCCAATCCTGTTGCAATTCTTTATTTAGGCTACGAGGTAGGGCAACACTACCAATCACTTATACGTGGCCCTGGCTTGATAGCAACTGAATCAATTCAAAATCGTATCGAAAGAGCAATAATTGATAATTTTACTGCTGCTCCACAAACAGCTATTTCAAGACCCAGTCCAACTCCATCTGTATCATCTAGCAGTAGTAGCCTATCAGGTAATAGTCCTTCAAATGATCACTCACGTTTTTCATCATCCTCTTCTACTTTGGTAATAACAGCAACCTCTAGCACATCTGCTAATATGCACTCGTTTTTTACATCAAGTGCATCTACCAGTGCTACTGCACCAAGCATCAATTTACCACAGCAAATAACTCCTTCATTTACAGCACCTTCTACGTTAAGCTTCTTAAATAGAAGTTTTTCTTAACTAACGATTAGTACACAACAAAATGCAAGAGACGCACAGTTACCAAATCAGAGGCAGCCTAGAGAAAATGAGCATCCACAAACTGTTTCTTCGGCATCATCATTAAATTCACCGAATCCTTAATATTGGATATTATATAGAAAAAATAAAATGGGAAAAAAGCTAAGCACATGGTAAATATCAAATTAAAGGTTAACATTGTGCGCACTGTTTCACGATCTGGCAGCCCATATTTTTTAGCTAATTTAGCCAATCCTATATTTTAAAAAAATAAGCACGTAAGAAGATACACCTATAACAACTACTTTTCAGTAAGACTTTATCTGACAACAAACCATTTCTTGATATTTACCATTAAGGTAATTGGTAATGTCATGGAAGGTCGCAACCACAGCTTAGCCATCTAATATCACCGAACCCGCGCAAAAATATCGGGGATAAACTGGCCGCTTTAATTGAGCAAACGTTTAATAAACCATCTGGTTGGTTAGAGAGCCTTTAACCATAAAAACTCAGATAAACTTGCTATTCATGTATGTTGAACTAAACTTATAATATAAGACTTAGTTCCAAGGAGGTACAACATGAGCATATTGACTAAGGCAATAACAACGATAATGATAAGCGTGATAGTTGGGTTAACGCCAATAGCAGCATCGGCGATTAGCTTCGATAACGGATTACTTGTGGGTCAATACCAAATATCTCAAGCTAAACATCATCATAATCATACCCCAGGGGGTCACAGACACCGAAACCATAAAGGTGAACCTTGGACTAGATAATGCAACAAGGAGCCACATTTGGCTATCCATATCATCACCAAATCGAAATATCCTCTTGCTCCAGTGCAAGAATCACGGCAGGGCGCTATAGAGAACGATTCTCACATTAATTACTCTTATTCTTTATTCCAGACGTGGCACTGTAATCTAGCTTGTAATAGGGTTGGCATGGGTTTTCATCACTCGTTTTGTTTGATTAATTTGTATTCTAATGCGTTAATACATTTACTCGCGAAGTTTCATCATCCAGCATTAAAATAGCGCTTATTTAACTTAGGTACAAGTTCGTTAGAAAAAAATGGCTCTTGCACATTCCAAAATAGGATCGACGCCCCTAAATAGTTCGTTGCAAACAAATAGAATTCTGAAAAACTATACGGACGACCCGTCTCAGAATTAATATAACTATAGTCTGGTGCTTGTATCGCCATACCCACTACATTTATCTTGCTTTTATATTTATAAAAAAACGGGTAACTATTTTTCATTTGACTTTTTCTATAAGGCACAACATCAGGGCCGCCCAAGCCAATATGATGCTTCATAGCGTAAGAAAACAACCTTTGCATGTAGTTGTGATCGTTGTTCCATTCACCTGGAAAAAAATTTACATATTGTATTACCACACTTTTTTTAAATTCTATTCGTAACACAGCCATGTTCTCTAATTCGGCATAAAAATACTTATCTGGGGTAAATGTCATAGGGGGTTGGGTAATATCAAAATCGGCTGCAGTTTCGGGCAGATTGATTCCATATATTTTTCCATTAAACTGCTCAGCCAATTTTTTAATGAGCAACTGAAAACGCACTCGTACTGCTGGATCCCATGTCCTTGCAACCCACCCGATAGTAATTGGTTTTCCTTCACCAGGAAAATCATGTTGCATCGCCACACCGCCTTGATAAGTTTTATCAAATCTTATGTAGTCAGGAACATAGAATACGTTGGGTTTGAATGATCGATCCTGCAATTGAATAAAAAGTTGCTTATGTATGCCATTAAGAAAAAGTAAATCTTTTTTGATTTTAGAGAAATCATATACACCCTTTTTAGGTTCTAACTCATTCCATGTGTAAACCACCTGCGCCCCACTTACTGAAGGATTGACAAGAATATTTTTATAGTGCTCAAGCTTTGATTCAAATGTTGGATCAAAAAATAAAAATAATTTGGGCTGCTGGGGGTCGGCGTAGACTGGATAACTTGCCGTAAGAAAAAAACATAAGAAAAAAATAAAAGCAGGCCAACAGTTTAGGGTTAAAATTTTCATTATTTTTTACACCGTAATAAACCCTTATTGAATTTGCTGTCCATCTCGCAGAATAGAGCATAGCACATTTTCGAAAGGCAGAAGCAATGACGATTAAGATGACGGCGATGGCGTCCTTGCCCTCACTGGCCCCGAGCCTGCTGAAGCACCAATAGGAATAAAAGCACTAGAGGCAGAAAAGTTAGTAATAACACGGAGGTTAAAGAAGCGTAGACGAGGCGCGGCAGTTTGTGACGGTGGTGACACTGGAGGGTTACCTGAAGCAGAGCTTGATTGTTTGGGTTCAGCTTGCCTGAAGATGGTATCAGTGATTTCTCCTTTAAATTCCTCTTGTTTATGTTCAACATCTTCAGAAGCAACTTCCTTACTATTGGCAGGATTACCATCTGCTGGAGCACTTGGGGGAGCTTTGTGTGCTATTTGATCAGCGGGCCCCATTAGCAGCACAAAATTGAGATACATACCTTTTTCATTTTTAACAAACTGTAAAATATCGCTAGCTACTCTCTGACAATCATCTCCTGTTGGACTTGTCATTTGACGATGTAAAAACAATAGAAAATTATTGACATGTTTATTTTTAATAAAATCCTTCTCATCCAAGATCGCCTGCTCTATCTTTTGATAATCGCCTGTTTTATTAAATGCAATATGCGGTGTGCGCTCTTCTGGTCGGCGCAATAAATTATGGAGGACCTCTTTAAAAGATATTAGTTGCTCTTGGTAAGCTTCATTTAGATATTTTCCATCAGTACCATTAACAACAAAATACCAATAGGCTTTTATAAGCTCACCACTAAATCCATTTTCTTTAACAATGGTAAATACCGATTTCTCAATGCCTGCAGGGCGGTACATTTTTAGCTGCGAGGTAGAATCTTTTTTGTTAGGCACAAAAGGCAGCACCATACTAACCGAATTTTCAAAGCCTATTTCTTTGATGATGGACGTTGCTACCTCTCTATTATAAAATTCATGAGTTATCGATAAAACATCTGAACCATAAAAAACCATGTCAGCACAACCCTTAATGGTAATAACGCCAGTAACGGTCGATAATAATTTCATTCTTGTGGAATGATCAGCAATATTTTTTTAATACTTTTAATAGCGCCATACATTCACCTTAAGGTAAGTAATTTTAAAGATTATCGTTATTCTATAGATTAATAAAAGATTAATCAACGAGGCAATCATTTCAACCAAAATAAGCTATACTTTAAGGTGATGGAGATGTGTTTCTTGAAATGGAGGGTACGTATATGAAATGCGCGAGCGAATGTGGTGGGTCGTGCGGTGGCGGACGATTATGCCCTGTTAGTTTTGGTCTAGCATTTGGTATTACCTGGGGATTAGCTATGTTTATCTTAAGTTTGGTTGCATGGCTAGCTCATTGGGGAGCCAACACGGTGCATGTCATCAGCGAATTATATCTCGGTTATGCCCCAAGTTTAGTAGGCGCATTTATCGGCGCTGGCTGGGGATTTGTCGACTTATTCGTTGTGGGTGTGCTGGTTGCTTTCTTCTATAATTGCATTTCTTGTTGCTGCAAATGCGGCAAGAAAAAAGAAGAGAAGAAAGAATGATTGACCAATGCTGTGTGTTTGACAATCTCAAAAACCTCTACTATACCTAAAGTGGAGACAGAATTTGCTGCGCTTCATGCGAAGGAGGATAAAATGTCTACTACTATAGATTTAACTCAACTCAATACAGCCATGGAACTGGTGGAAAAACATTATGGCGAAAGTGATACAAAGTTACTCACTAATCTAACCATCACTATGCAGGAATTATTACATGGCGCAGAAACTTCGGTTAAACACGCTAATACCAAAACCCCAGAAGCCCAACGCATACAATCGAACGGATCTGATATCATTAAATTTGATGATAATAAATTAGCAACGCAGATGGACAATAAAATGAAAATCCTGCTACAGAAAGTATCTACATTATCAGAGCCTAAAACACGGCAAGAAATTAAAGATGCCATTCTAAAAATTAACCCTAAATTGAGTGTAAAAACTGCCAGCAATGACCCAAAATTGCCGCCTTCATCAAAACACCAGCACGGTTAGATGTAAGCAATAATCTGACATGATTTATGGTTAATAACCTATTGTTTTCGCAATGTGTAGTATGCTAACCTTGCTTTCAACTAACGATATAGCAGCACGGAGGCAATATGACACACGAAACCCACGATACAAATAATCATAATCAAATGGACATGGCCCAAAAAGAGCATCATTTCTCATACACCGTACATAAGAACAGCTACGATAAAATTTATAGCTTTCTTTCACAAAAAAACCTTGATCCGGCGTCACTTAAACGGGAAGAAAACGTGATTTTTCCTGATATTGACACGTCTTCGCAGTAACTCATACCCTCATCTTGCTTCGATGCATTAAACAAGGGTTTAACCTCATGGTATAATTGGGGTGTAATATCTCACTTGTATCCAAAGCATCGCTTTGAAGAGGGCTAGCTATGAGTTTCGAAACAGTGACGGGAAGTTTGACCAAAGTACTGAGTAAACTACAAACAGATAAGGCTATTAAATTAGGATTAGTTGCTGCCCCCAAAGATGCCACACCAGAAATTCAGCAATTGTTCGGTGTCGCGGGACAACTAATTATCGCTCTACAAGCATCAAAAGCTACAGCTGCACGTACTGAGCTAGGTATAATAGATAAGATAGCAAAAGCCAGTGTAAAACCAGGTGCTTCATCTAAACAAACTGATGCCTTCAAAACAAAACTGCTAGAAATTGTCATCATACCGTTTTATTTTTCTTTACTCAGCAGCATTAATCAACGTTGTAACTCCAAAGAATCTCAAACTGCTCAACAAACTTCGTTAGAACAATTACGTGTATGGATAAAAAATAATTTAGCGCTTGAGTTACCTGCATTAACAACCTTTAATCCGTTAGAAAGTATAACGTTATCTCAGATAGAAGCTAATACAAACCCACTCATTGTAGAATCTTGGCATTGGGCTTCTACTAGCGGTGCTGTGCATCAAAAAGCCAGTGGTGAAAAATCCAGGCCACATAGCGCCTTATTGACCGATGCTTATTCTGCGGCAAGCCCTCGAAAAGCTATTGCGCCCTCTGCTGCTGAAATAAAAAGCCAACCTCGTAAACTACTTCCAAAAGGCCAGCCGCAAGTAAAATTACAAACAAGCCTAAAGCCTGCAGAAATTAAAACCACACCACGAAGTCGCTTGCAAGAAGTTATTGACGGAAGAACTGCTCCACCTACTCCTAGAAAAAGAAAAACTCCAAGTGATAACATATCACCAGCAATGGTAACAACAATGGTGAGTGATTTTAATCACTCAATTACCAAACCTAAACCAGTTACTATTCCCGCGCCGCAAGATGCACTTTTGGCAATAGATTTCACTGCCTTAGAAAAAAACACTCCTGCTAAAATGAGTCAACTCGTAGCACAAAGCTGGCTTGATTTAATAACAGCGACAACCACAGGTAACACGAGTGCCGTTTGTAATTACACAGGAAAAATAGTAAATAAACAAGCACAGTTATTATTGACACTGGTTCAATATAAAGAAAAACATGGTTCATTCCCTACGCGCAATGTTTTTATTGATGCGGATCCTAATTTTATAAAAGCACTGCAACAAAAACAATTTGATCGATTAGCGCCCGATGCTGCTTTAGAACTGCTAATGATAAAAGAGTATAATAAAATTAATGAATATAATCCTGATAGAAAACCAATCAATCAAGATGCGATTAATCATTTCATTGAATCGAGTGGTCAACCTAAAAATGCCAAACGACATGCGGAATTTCAAAAAACAGTAGCTGACGCATATAAGTATCTGCAAAATCCCAATACAAATATTACTGTGATTACCCCCTCTAATAGTAATAATGCCGAAGCTTGTCTTGCCCAAGCACGCGCAGTGTTATATCCCCCACCTGCAGCAACCACCAAACTCAAAGCGTTTGGATTTTAGGCTAGGCGCTGAGACCTGAGCAAGCGGAGCATATGGGTTATATGTGAGCATTGCGAGAGGTCGAAAGCAACAACGCCTAAGATTCAAACGCGAAGAGTTATCGCATCCACAATTTACTTTGACCTAATACAAGCTCTTTAAATGATTTTGTTTCTTGAAAAGTAGCGCGGATCCATTTTGTATCATTCGCTTTTACCACTACATCGCGTTGTATCTCCGCCATAAAATCGTTGCTGTTGAGTGTTGTCGTAAAAGGCCAGATAGTAGTGATAGTCGATACAATATCATCAGCAATTGAACAAGGTTGTTCTGTATAAGGGTCAATAAAATTCCCCTCAAACCCATAACGGCTGGCTTGAAAACGATTATAGTTATACAACATAGCATCGTAAGCAATGGGTTTTAGCGGTCTTTTCTGCAAAAGATAACAAGCCACAGCTTGCACATAAACCGCTATCTTCACTGCTTTTTTTATTGTTAAAGGCGTATCAAAAACACGCACTTCAACTGTGCCGGTTTCAGATTTAGGGCGAATGTCCCAATAAACATCTTTGATGCTTTCTATAATTTTTAAATCACACAATTTGTCATAATACGCCGAATATTCTTGCCAGTTTTGAAAAAATGGCATATGCCCACAAGTTGAGAAAGCACTTACCACGTTTGATCGTGCAGAATCAAAAGCTGTATCTGCCCCCTGATAAAAAGGTGAAGAAGCACTTAATGCAATAAATTGCGGAATGTAGCGCGCTAATGTTTGCGATAAATAAATCGCATCATCGGCACTGTTACAACCAATATGCACATGTTGCCCGAACACCGTAAAGCGTCGCGCTAAATATCCTTGTTTGCGTGCTAACATCCGATAACGTGGCGCAGGGAATATTTTGCGGTTCTTCCATAGTTGAAAAGGATGCGTACCACCCCCGGCAATTCCTATATCGAGTTTATCGGCAAGCGCCACTAAAAAACTTTTTACATTTAATAATTCTGCCAATAAATCATGCGGGTCTTTGTGCACCGCAGAGTTAATTTCAATCATACTCTGAGTGACTTCGGGTTTAATTTGCTGCGAATATTCGCCGTATCTGATATTGCGAATCAGATCTTTAGCACGCGAAATCAGATGACCATTACGTGGATTGATAAGTTGTAATTCAAGCTCAATACCAAGCGAGCATTCCGTCGAATTGTTAAATGGAGATAGTGGCATAGTACGTACCTCCTTAAAGCTTTATGCTACTTACAAATTATACACCATAATAAGGAGTGCTAGCCCCCTACCTACTCATCCGCACCAGTCCACGAAAAATGCCTTGCACTTTAATGCGGTGTGCTTCATAGCGCTGTGGTTTTAGGGCGATATTGGCGGGTACTAGCATAACGCTGCCTTTGCTGTGATAAAGACGCTTGAGGGTGGCTTCTTGATCGTCGATGAGGGCGACCACGATATCGCCGTTAAAGGCGGTATTAGCCGGTTCGCACAGAATGACATCACCGTCGAGGATGCCTTCATCCACCATCGAATCGCCTTTGACCTTTAAGGCAAAAGGCTTAAAACGCATACTCGTAGTCAGCATGTCGATAACATCGGGGGCATCTGCCTCGGCGATCGCTTCAATCGGCTTACCGGCTGCAATACAGCCTAAAAGGGGGATCTGGGGTTCATGAGAAGGTTGCTCAACAAGGCGTATTTGCCGCTTACCGGGGCTCAACTCAAGCAGACCGGCCTGGGCCAGGGCATGTACATAGCGGCTAATTAAGCTCTTCGCCCGCAGCCCTATGCCCTCAGCAATCTCCTGTAGCGTGGGCGCGCAGTGCTGGCTCTTGATATAAGACTTGATGAAATCGTAGACTTTGTAATGGTTGGGGGTCAACATAGTAAGTGCTCCTGAATATTCCCTAATATTTTATTATAGGGAACATTCAGAGAACTTACAAGTATTTTTTGCAGGTCTTAAAAAACTACCTTAAATGCAAATTCAGCGGTAGGTTTAAGATGCCAAAAATCTGCAATAACCAGACAATAACAGCAAGTACCACAATAACATTGATGATGGTTTTTATCGGGGCAGCCATCGGGATTTGATTAATCAACCCTAGCACCACGCCAATGATAATGAGTATTACTAAAATATAAATTAAAGACATACACGCTCCTTTGTGATGGATAATTATTCAATAGAAATTCCCAGTCCTTTAGCGATCCCTTTCCCGTATTCAGGGTCAGCCTTAAAGAAGTGGCCGACTTGACGTTGTTGAATAGCTTTAGGCACTGGTTTCATCGCACGCACGATATTATCTACTAATTGCGCTTTTTGATCTACACTCATCAAGCGAAAAAGATCGCCCGGTTGCATGTAGTCGTCGTTGCCGATGCGGTGATCATAACGATCGGCATCGCCGTTAATTTTCAACGGCGGCTCTCTAAATTGTTGATCATCGATCGGGCCATTGAAACTATTAGGTTGATAATTCACTTGCCCACCTTCATTACCATCGAAACGCATGTGGCCATCACGATGATAAGTATTTACCGGGCAATGCGGTTTATTCACCGGCAACAACGCGTAGTTAATACCAATACGATAACGGTGCGCATCAGGGTAAGATAACAGCCGCGCTTGCAACATTTTATCGGGCGATGCACTCATACCCGGTGGCATGTTAGCCGGTTCAAATGCCGCTTGTTCTACTTCCGCAAAATAATTTTGCGGATTGCGATTTAATTCCAGCACCCCCACATCGATCATCGGGTAATCTTTATGCGGCCAAACTTTGGTTAAATCAAAAGGATGGATGCGATAAGTTTCTGCATCTTTTTCTGGCATGATCTGAATTTGCACACGCCATTTTGGATGTTCACCGCGCTCGATAGCAGCAAATAAATCACGACGATGATAATCTAAATCTTCACCGGCAATTTTACTGGCTTCCGCATCGGTCAAACATTTAATGCCTTGCATTGTTTTAAAATGCCACTTCACCCAAAAGCGCTCGCCTTTTTTATTCCACAAACTATAGGTGTGCGACGAAAAACCATGCATGTGCCGATACGATGCAGGAATACCGCGATCAGAAAATAACGTGGTAACTTGATGTAATGATTCTGGCGACAAACTCCAAAAATCCCATTGCATGGTGTTATCACGCATACCGGTTTTAGGATCACGTTTTTGCGAATGAATAAAATCTTGAAACTTCAGCGGATCACGCACAAAAAATACCGGCGTGTTGTTACCCACCAGATCCCAATTGCCTTCTTCGGTATAAAATTTACAAGCAAAACCACGCGGATCACGCGCCGTATCCGCCGACCCCTGCTCACCCGCCACGGTCGAAAAACGCACGAATGCTTCGCACTTATTACCTATTTTAGAAAATAATTTCGCGCAGGTGTATTTTGTAATATCACCGGTAATCGTCAGCGTGCCATACGCGCCCGCACCTTTGGCGTGCACCACACGTTCGGGCACACGCTCACGGTTGAAATGCGCCATGCGTTCCATTAATTGATGATCAGACATCAACACTGGGCCACGCGGGCCTGCCGTCAAACTATTTTGATTATCGGCGATTGGCTCACCCGCAGCGGTTGTCATGTAGGGGCATTTAGTCATAATACATTCTCCAGATATAATTTAATTATTCACACAAATTTGGCTAAAGCCTAAACCTTTTTTCTTAATCCCTTCAATAATTAATGGTAACGCAGCCACGGTTTGTTCGCGACTGAAAAAACCATCATGCAATAAAATCACTTGGCCAGAATACGCATTTTTTAAAACCCAGCTTACAATTTTATCCACGCCCGGGCGATCATAATCGAATGAATTAAAACCCATCGGCACGGGAACAATACCTTGTGCACGAATCGCCGCACGTACATGTGAGTTTGATGCTCCAAAAGGATAACGTAAGCAAACCGGAGTTACGCCGGTAGCATTAGCAATAATTTTTTGCGGCGCAGTGATTTCTTTATATAACTGCGCATCACTGATTTTGGTTAATAGAGGGTGTGTCAAAGTATGATTATTGATCGCGTGACCAGCGGCCAGCACCTCACGTGCTACTTGCGGGTATAACTTCACACTATCGCCCACCATAAAAAAAGTCGCTTTAATATTATATTTTTTTAAAATCGCCAAGATCTGTGGTGTATATTCGGCAGTTGGGCCATCATCAAAGGTCAGCGCGACGGTGCCTTTGGCCGCCACCTTGTGGACGGTATTATCGATTGAATCGTCAGCAGCATATACCGTGAATGGTAATAAACAAAAAATAGCAGCAAGAATAAATCGAAATAGCTTCATAAAAATCCTTTTACTAGAGTGATTAAGAGGTTAAACTTAAACAACGCGCGTATTTTACATGTTTTTTGTTGAATAGGAAATATATTTGAATGACGGTGTCACATCCTTTATTCCCTATTCCAGACGTGGCGCCATTACCCAAATACACTACAACTCCCTGGAGGGACCACCTATGTCAAAACGTGAAATCGGTTTACAACGTATGCGTGAAGTGTTAGGCACTAACGCAGAAGAAATTATCAAAAATTTTGAACAAATCTCGCCGGATTTTGCCAATTACATCGCAGAATTTGGTTATGGTGATCTTTATGCGCGCAAAGGTATTTCGGATAAAACGCGTGAAGTGGTTGCAGTGACCGCCATCATCACGCAAGGTAACCCTGCCGTACCCTTACGCGCCCATCTTCGCGGAATGCTCAATGTGGGTTGGACGCAGCAAGAAATCATCGAAGTGATTATTTTTCTGGTGGGTTTCATCGGCTTCCCTCCCTGCGTCGAAGCCATCAAAGTAGCGCACGAAGTTTTTGGTGAATGACGACTGACCACGGTGCCACGTCTGGAATAAGGAATAAGGAGTTATAGATTATTCTTATTCCTTATTCCAGACGTGGCACCATTACCCTAAGTCGTGGTGTAGATGCAGACATAGATGCTCTATCACCATCTTGTGGCGCCAAGTAATCTTGTTGGTAGTTTTTATATCCCCGGTAAGGCATCACTACGTTAGGAAATGCGTCTCCATGTGATTCCTTATAAAGATCAGGAATTAATATTTTTTTGCCATTTGTTAATATGACTTGTCGACAAAAGATACGGTTATCACCATATTGCCCTAAACGTTTTAACTCATGTCGATACAGATGAGCATTACCTTCAGTATCAAAAAGAATGACTGGGTCAGAATAATTTTTAATTCCTTGTTCGCCTTTACTATCTGCCGGAAGCATTTTCCCGCGCTGCGCTGTATTGGTAAATGCATGCCTAAGCTCTTTATCCTCTGAAAACCCGGCTTGAGTTATTGCATGGGGTATGGCTTTAGTATCAATCCAACCAAAGGGCGGTAAAGGCACCAACCAACTCGCATGGGCGCTTCCTTGGTTAGTTAGTTGCTCGTAAACTTCCGCTTCAGTTTGTACTGTTTGTTTTACATCGGCTTGCTGAGTATTTCTACGCGGCTGCTCCTTGTAATGAGGATTACGATTCGGAAAAGTTGGCTGTTGTGCTTGGGTAGTAGTTGTTGCAGCTGTTGATTGTGATGGAATTTTTCTAGATTCAGCATTATAAATAATATCAAACGTCATTTGCGCGGATATAGCAAGTATAGTGGTTGGTTGTGCTTGAGCCTCATTTTGAACAAGAGGCATTTGTTCAGCAACCGGGGGTCGTTTTTCTTCTGCGGAACGAGAATAAGTTCCTTTAGTATATTGATGACTTGGTTCAGGTTTACTTGGTATAAATTTATCTGCATTCTGCTCAAAATGCTGATCAATTGCAGTTGTTAAGTTGCTATGACATTTACCCAGCATTTCGGAGCTTAAAGCAGGTTGCTGCATGCGATTATACAGAACAAATTTCACTAATGTTATGATACCCAAAAGAATCAAGGAATGTATCAAGAAATTAAATGACATTCGTGCATTAGTATCGTTACTTAAATTTAAATTTGCCAATATATTGAATAAGAAAAATAAAAATATAGCTGCTCCGAGACTGAGAGAAAGAGTATCTTTGGTGCTAGCAGTCCAATATTCTTCAATTCTCCCTTTTTTACCACCAACACTCTCAGTTATTTGTTTCCAAGAGTGTGCTATTTCATCATTCTGACTATTACCAAGCTTAAGTGTTTTTGTAAATTCAAATGCTTTTAAGTTAAAATTTTCTAATAATTTGAGAACCGGGGTAACTCCACCGGCAAAATAATGTCGGCGGTTAGATTGATCTGTAATTGCAATAAAAATTTCTTCAATTCTCTCATCGGTCGTTTCAACAATAAAATTTTCGAATATTCTAACCAGTTTATCTGCGAGGGTGTTAAGGCTGTTGTGCAAAGCACGATATTGGTGTTTTTTATCGTGGCGAAAAACCTCTCTTAAGCGTGCTCTTAATTCATTGGTAGCTTGGAGTTTAAACTGTCCCATTTGCTGTGCTTTTTGGCCATCATTGAGCCCAACCAAATTCATACGAAAGCTAAATGCAATGTCTTGATAGGTTTCTAAAAACCAATTGAATATTTCTGTGCGGATTTGATGTGGGGTCATGTTTAAACCTCTTGGCTGATTAAGTGATGACGGTGCCACGTCTGGAATAAGGAATAAGGAGTTATAGATTATTCTTATTTCTTATTCCTTATTCCAGACGTGGCACCACCATCCTATTAACTATGGAACCACGTGACGGAGCGGAGAACCGCTAACTGGAGCAGTAGCGACACCAACAGCAGAATTCGCTTCAACTCTTGCAGAAGCAACAGCAGTGCCAATCCCTGTTGTCATACTAGCACCCAACACGGCTGCTGAGGGTTGACTCGGGGATGCTGGGCGTTGTTTAGAACGTGCACTTAATATTTCTAGCTCGCCGAGGAACTTGAGCATTTCCGCCCGTGCATCAGTCTGTGGGAGTTTCCGCATAAATTCAATAACAGTAAGCCCATCTTTATTTTTTTTAGCTATATCTATTTTACGTTCCACTACTAAATATCTAGCAACTTCCACATGCCCTTTTGCTACAGCTATCGCCAGTAAAGTGTGCGATGAACGATTTCTTTGATTAACGTCACCACCTTGTCCATTCAAATATTTGACTATCTCTAAAGTACCATCGAACACTGCTTTCTGAAATGCACTCAATATAATAATAGGCTTTTCCCCTGGCTTGGATACTAAAAACGGTTGATTAATAAAATCCCTGCGTTGAAAGGGATCTTCAACCGCTGATACGCATCGTTGAACTTCATCAAGAGATTTATCGTTCAGCGCTGTTAATAATTCATCCTTAGGGGGTGTTTTATCTTCAAATCTCGCAACTAAATTTGGATCTGCAGTAGCGCCTGCTTTAGCTCTATACAAATCAACAGCAAGTTCACCCTTCTCATTTCTTAAATAAGTCACTGCACCTTGATCCAATAAAAAACTCATTACAGCAACGTGCCCATTTTTTGCTGCCAACATTAAAGGCGTCCAATCTTGCTGGTCTAATCCATTAAGAAAACTTTTGGCTTTCGCTGAGTCATTGACAAAAAAATCTTTAAGATCATCTAGTCTTCCATTTTCTGCCGCTGCCCTGAAATTTTCTTCAGTTAATTCGAGAGCTATTGATTTGCTTTCTTGCACAGCTAGTTTGGCATTTGTGGCATTCGTTTCCGCTGCTGGGGATGGTGCTTGTACTTGTACTTGTTCGGAGAGTACTTGCGGCGTTGCTTCGGGCATTACCACTGCAGATGCAGTTGTATCTACCTGCAATTCTGTTTCAGCAGCATCAATCGGCACACCTTTTTCATCGACTAAAGGTGAGTCAGGTTGAACAATCGTAATTGGTTCAGGTTTCTCATTTTGTAAGCGCTCATATTTTCGCCACTCCTCTACTGTTAATTTTAGAGGCTTCCCTACGCCAAAGTGGAAAAGTAATTTAACAAATTCATCATGCCCTTTGTTTAAGGCAGTCTGCAATACTGATAAGCCTGTTTTAGTGTCCTTCCCATCAATGATTTTATAGCGACTACGAGAGCGAGGATCAAGTCTTGGCTTTTGCCATAGCTCCTGTGATAGGAGAGTATTAGCTAGTGCTCTGTCATCATTTTCTGCCGCCGCGAGTAGTAGATCAACATATCGACTCATTACATCAGTGGTTCCTAGTTCGTGCTGTTTAATTCTTTGCACCAGCCCTGGCGAAAGCATCTCGTATAAATCATCCATGAAATAAAGGTGTTGATCATAGATTGCCTGCAGTTTTTCTGCGCCAATTTCTTGCTTAATTTCTTCCTCAAAGCATTGTACTTTTGTCTCAAGTACTATGTTCCCTACTATCGCTTTCCATTCCTCTTCTTTAATATAAGGCCACAATATGCTGGGCTGGTTCTTAGGAAGCTCCGGTGGTTTAACCTGAGGAGGCGTAGGAGCCGTAGATGGATTAGCTCTAACTGGCAGTTGCATTCCATGAGAAAATGAAGAACCCTCTGTAAAAAATCTATTGATTTTCTTACTGAACATATATTCACCTTAATATTAATATAAAAATATGGATGAAGGGGTCAGATCTTGACTTGCTACTTGCTAAAGAAATACCTACCAAACCCTAATAGTTTTTAAGCAAGTAGCAAGTCAAGATCTGACCCCTTCACTTGTCATCCTCTTATTCTATCAGACAAACCTTAAGGAAACCTTAAGCGAAGTGAAGAGGCCCAGGCTACGACGACGAGTTTGGTCATATTTTGCTCAAATACGCAGATCGTAGACTGGGCCCATGCCTATACATTAAATTAAACTTTAATTATGATGTAATTTGTCATACTATTGTCATAATGGGTAGTTATGCTATCCCTTATATTTCATTTAATCGTTTTTAAGGTATTCAAATATGTTTGCAGATGCAGAAGATGGTGATGAAGATCCAAATGGAGATCCAGCAGGTCACAAAGAAGATGGCCTTGTTCCATCTGATACAGATGCAAATGATACATCAGAAAAAACCCGACTGCTTGGCGCGCCAATGGCCCCATTGGCAGCGCAAATTAGAGCAGCCATTGATGATGTATGTTATGGAATACCCAATACCGCTTTATATGCCCTGGGTGTTGAGGCGATCCTAACCAATATAGTACTCTGGGCTACTAGCCAAGAAGAACTCGATGAATTTCAAAGCAATCTAATCTATGTGGCAATAGCTGTTACCTATTTACCACTGCTGTTAAAAACGCTACAAAGGTATTTTGCACCAAGCTTGGCCTATATCAGCGGCAGACATGATGAAGCACATTGGTTTCAATTTCTGCGTTGCCCTCGTTTTAGTCTGGCTTTATTTCCCGTGGCTTCTCTCGATAAGACATTGGGTGTTAGCTCTTCCATATATAGTGCTGTGAGTGGTTTTGATAATTCTCTGACCACAAAAATAATCGGCGCAACAACTGCCATCATTCTTTTTCCGACTAACGCCTATACGCAAGCCGCTACTTTTGCGCAATCCGATAACGCGCGCTTTTGTAATACGCGATTAATTATTTTTGATCCTAAATTCGGTGCCATTATCTATGCAGGTTCTAATACTATATTAACAGTACTACCCCCAGTTAAATTTTTCATGCTCTTAGCCGCGCTCCCTCTATGGGCAAGAACACTATTCTCAATAGCATTGGCAATACCAGGACTAATGGGAATGCTGGAACCATTCTTCAACGAAAGCTACAAATGGAATTTACAATTCACAGGACAAACAGACAATGTTAATACTGCAAATAAGAATCGCGCTCGTTTTGCCGGTGCTTATAAAACATTTATCTCGCAATTTTTTACTTTGCTGAGCTTTCTACGCAGCAAGACTACCGATCCACTTATAACAGCATTAGTAGGTGTTTTATTAAATTTATTCATCGCATATCGCGGATACACAACACAAGCTGCGTTATTTTCTGGCGATTCTAATCCCCATTTCAACAAGCATGCCTTGCTTAGGCGTACTAGTTCACCTTTACATACATCTTCAGCCCCAAGTTCACCAACATCCCTCCCCGCCATCACAGGGGAAAATGGTCATTCAGATATAAGCAATGGAAATAATTCCACGCCGCCCTCTTTTCAGCCCCCACGAAAAGGGTTATCCTGTATAATACTATGAACAAAAACACCATCATCCGTCAGTTGTACGCTATCGAAGCGGTTAAATTGGGGAACTTCACCCTAAAAAGTGGGCTTACCTCCCCTATTTATATCGATCTGCGCCCGATTATTTCTTACCCTGCCCTGTTGCAGGCGATTTCTGATTTAATCTGGGAAAAAGTGAAACATATCAAAGCCGATTTGCTATGCGGTGTGCCTTATACCGCCTTGCCGATTGCCACTTGTTTGTCGCTTAAACACGATAAGCCGATGGTGATGGCACGCAAAGAAGCTAAAAATTACGGCACTAAAAAATTGGTCGAAGGCCATTTTAAACCGGATCAAAATTGCTTAATTATCGAAGATATCGTCACCACGGGTGCTAGCATCATTGAAACGATTGTTAAGCTTAAAGATGTCGGCCTCAAAACGCCTTATGCCGGTGCGTTGGTCGATCGTCAACAAGGTGGCACGGAAAATTTAGCGAAAGAGGGTTGCAAGCTGATTACTGTGTTCACGTTGTCAGAGTTGCTGGAAGAATTAAAAGAATGTGGTTTTAGTATGGCGGGATGAAGGGTGTCACTCATACAATTAGAACTATTTGTAGGTCGGATCAAGGAGCGATAGCGACGGATCCGACATGGGATGCATAAATAAGCTTCATTGTCGGCTCCGCTTCGCTTGAGCCGACCTACATAAATTAGAAGAATTAGGAATATGCTATGCCCCTTCCTACCCCAACTTATCAAGATCGCATCAAACACACTACACATCCACTTTCGCGTCGTTTATTCGAGTTGATGGAGAAGAAAAAAACCAATCTCTCACTCTCTGCTGATGTCACTAAAAAAGCTGACTTATTGCGCTTGGCCGATCAATTAGGCCCCGACATTTGCGTGTTAAAAACCCATATCGATATCGTCGAAGATTTTGATCAAGATTTGATCACCCAACTCAAACAGTTAGCGACACAACATCAATTTTTAATTTTTGAAGATCGCAAGTTTGCTGACATCGGCCACACCGTGCAGATGCAATATCGCGCTGGTATTTATCATATCGCCGATTGGGCAGATATTGTAAATGCGCACAGTTTGCCCGGGCCGGGTATCGTGCAAGGTTTAAAACCGGCAGACAATGCAAAACCGCGCGGTTTGTTATTGCTGGCGCAAATGAGTTCTATCGGCAATCTTTGTAACAAAGAATACACCGCCGAAACTGTTGCGATGGCATTGGAGCATAAAGATTTTGTGATGGGTTTTATCGCGCAGCAAAAATTAACCGATGATCTGGCGTTTATCACCATGACACCTGGTATCGGCATTGCCACTAAAGGTGATCATTTAGGTCAAAATTATATTCATCCCACCACCGCGATTGTTGAGCGTGGTTGTGATGTGATTATCGTCGGCCGTCATATCTATCAGAGCAGTGATCCCAAAGCCGCCGCGCAAGAATGCCGTTTATTAGGTTGGAGTGCGTATTTGCAAAGATGTGGGTTGTAAAAAAAACTCTTGCACTCAGTGGTAAATGCAGTTAGATTATCCGCCTAAGATGACTAAAATTAAAAACACACAAAATTCCTCCATTTCTCCAAAAGCAAACACAATTCCCGGTCAATTAATTCTCAAAAGTGGCGAATCATTTGCCGGTTTTATCCCCGCTGATCAACAAGACATTCATTATGGTGAAGTTGTGTTCAATACCGGCATGGTCGGTTATGTAGAAGCATTGACCGATCCCTCTTACGCCGGTCAAATTTTAGTGTTCACCTATCCTTTAATCGGCAACTACGGCGTTTCGGAACCCAGCACCTGGGAATCAAAAAAAATTCATGCCAAAGGTGTGGTGATGTCCGAGTTAGCACCTTTTTATTCCAACCATGCCAGCCACCTCGAGTTTGCAAATTGGCTAAAAGCACAACATATCCCGTATATTTTTGGTGTCGATACGCGCGCACTCACTAAAAGATTGCGCAGCAAAGGCGTAACGCCCGGCGCAATTTGCACCGCTGCGCAAAAACCGAAAAAATTTCCTGAGATAGCACAAACCGATTGGGTGCAAGAAGTTTCAGTCAGTACAGCAACAACCATCGGCAAAGGCAAAAAAACCATTATCGCCATTGATTGCGGCATGAAAGAAAATATTTTGCGCTGTTTAACACGCTACCCGATGCAAGTGAAACGCGTGCCGTATAATTATGATTTCACCAAAGAACACTTCGACGGTGTTTTTATTTCCAACGGCCCGGGTGATCCCGAAGTGTGTGTTGAGACTATAGAGCTGATTAAAAAAGCCTTCGCCATGAAAAAACCTATTTTTGGCATTTGTTTAGGCACGCAGTTGATGGCGTTAGCCGCTGGCGCGCGAACGTTCAAATTACCGTTTGGTCATCGCTCGCAAAATCAACCTTGTATTGAAATCGCTAGTCAAAAATGTTTTTTGACTTCGCAAAATCATGGTTATGCGGTGGATGAAAAAACTTTAGGCAAAGATTGGCGTGTGTCTTTTCGTAATTTGAATGATGATACGGTCGCGGGCATAGAACATAAAACCTTGCCGTTTTTTTCGGTGCAGTTTCATCCGGAATCAGCGCCAGGGCCTTTAGACACACAATGGTTGTTTGAAAAATTTTATAAATTATTATGAAACCTAAAATAAAAAAAATCTTGCTGTTAGGATCCGGAGGCCTACGCATTGGCCAAGCGGGCGAATTTGATTATTCTGGATCACAAGCCTTAAAAGCGCTAAAAGAAGAAAAAATCAAAACTGTTTTGATCAACCCCAATATCGCCACCGTGCAAACCGACCCAGGCATGGCCGATGAAATTTATTTGCAGCCACTCAATCTTGCTACCGTTAGCAAAATAATCGCCAAAGAAAAACCCGATGGCATCTTACTTGGTTTCGGCGGCCAAACCGCCCTCAATTTAGGTTTAGCCTTAGAAAAAACCGGCGTGTTAAAAAAACACGGCGTGACAGTGCTCGGCACATCGGTGAAATCCATTTTAAAAACCGAAGATCGCAATCTCTTTAAAACTGAACTAGAAAACATCGGCATCAAAACGCCCAAAAGTTTTTCCGCCACCACTGTACCACAAGCATTAGAAGCCGCAGAAAAAATCGGTTATCCGATCATGTTACGAGCAGGTTTTTCATTAGGCGGTTTAGGCTCTGGTAAAATCGAAAATGCCAAACAATTGAAACAACGTGCGCAAGAATGTTTTTCTGGCGCTTCACAAGTGTTAATCGAAGAATATTTATTTGGCTGGAAAGAATTTGAATACGAAATCGTGCGCGATAGCGCAGGCAGCGCGTTAACGATTTGTAATATGGAAAATTTAGACCCGATGGGTGTGCACACCGGCGAAAGCATTGTGATCGCTCCGGCACAAACCTTAACTAATCGTGAGCACCAATTTCTGCGCACCACGGCATTAAAAATTGCTGAACATTTTAAAATCTTGGGCGAGTGCAATGTACAGTTTTCCATTAATCCACTCAATGGCGATTACCGCGTTATCGAACTTAACGCACGTTTATCGCGTTCTAGCGCATTAGCTTCTAAAGTTACCGGTTATCCGCTGGCTTATGTCGCAGCAAAATTAGCATTGGGCCATCAACTGCATGAATTAAAAAACAGCATCACGCAAAAAACCAGTGCGTTTTTTGAACCGGCGTTGGATTATGTGGTGGTAAAAATTCCGCGCTGGGATACGCACAAACTCAGGGCGGCTGATCGCACCATCGGCACTGAAATGAAAAGCGTGGGCGAAGTGATGGCGATCGGTCGATCGTTCCCAGAAAGTCTGCAAAAAGCTGTGGCGTCACTCAATATTGGCGCGAGTTGTTTGACCGATTATCCGCATGTAATCCCGCAACCCGAAAATGAAATTGAACGCCCTACTGATCGGCGTTTATTTGCACTGTATCAATATTTTAAACAAGGTCACAGTGTTGAAGAAGCGCATAATTTATCGAAGATTGATGCGTGGTTCTTATCGCATATTAAAGCTATTGCTGATTTAGAAAAAACCATTCAGCAACAAAAATTAACGCTCGATTTATTACGCACTGCCAAACAATTTGGGTTTTCCGATGCCGCACTCGGTTTATTGAAAAAAACCACAGAGCGTAAAATTCGTGAACTGCGCTTAAAAAACAAAATTATGCCAGCGATTAAACAAATCGATACCCTGGCCGGCGAATTTGAAGCACAAACCAATTATTTATATCTTAGCTATCATGGCATTGAACACGATGTTAAACCCGCCGACAAAAATACCATTATTGTTTTAGGATCGGGGCCGTATACCATTGGATCTTCGGTTGAGTTTGACTGGTGCGCGGTGAATACTGTGCGCGCGTTACGCAAGCTACACGTGAGCAATATTATTATTAATTCTAATCCTGAAACCGTGTCAACTGATTATGATGAATCTGATCGACTGTACTTTGAACCCTTGACGTTAGAACGCGTCGAAGATATCGCTGATTTTGAACAACCACGCGGCATCATTGTCTCTGTCGGCGGCCAGATCGCCAATAACCTGGCACTGCCGTTGGCTAACCATGGTTATAAATTATTAGGTACGGATCCTAACTCCATCGACAATGCCGAAAACCGGCAAAAATTTTCCGCGCTGCTCAATACACTGGATATCAAACAACCCGCTTGGCATACCGCTACGAGCATTTTAGATGCACGCGCTTTTGCTACGCGCGTGGGTTATCCAGTATTAATTCGGCCATCGTATATTTTATCGGGCTCGGCGATGAATGTGGTGCACGATGAAAGTAGTTTAGAAGGTTATCTGCAAGACGCCCTACTTATCTCGCGCGAATTCCCCGTGGTGATCACCAAATTTATTCAAGATGCGAAAGAACTGGAAGTGGATGGCGTAGCGAACAAAGGCGAAATTGTGATTCAAGCGATTTCCGAACATATCGAAAACGCGGGCATTCACTCTGGCGATGCCACCATCGTTTTACCGCCGCAAAAACTTTATTTAGAAACCATACGCCGCACTAAAAAAATTACCCGACAAATTGTCAGTGCATTAAAGATCACCGGGCCATTTAACATTCAATTCCTCGCTAAAAATAATTCGATTCAAGTGATTGAATGCAATTTACGCGCAGCGCGCTCGTTCCCGTTTGTTTCCAAACTCACGCGCCATAATTTTATTGAAATCGCCACTGAGATTATGTTAGGCAAATACAAACCACGCACTTATGAAACCTTAGAACTCGATTATGTAGGCGTCAAAGTGCCGCAATTTTCTTATCAACGTTTAAAAGGCGCGAACCCTGTTGCGCATGTAGAAATGGCTTCCACTGGCGAAGTGGCTTGTTTGGGTGATGATCTCAAAGAAGCTTTTTTCAGCGCTTGGTTGGCGACCGATCAAACCATTACCAATAAAAAATTATTAGTGAGCATTGCCGATACGCAAAAAGAAAAATTATTGCCATTATTAAGAAAACTGGATGAAAAGCATTGGGAGATTTACAGCACTGGCGGCACGCACGATTATTTAGCTAAAAATGGCATCGCCTCGTATTTTGTGTATAAAGTCAGCGAGCAACGCGAGCCAAACATTGCTACGTTAATCGCTGATCACAACGTTGATCTTATTATCAATATACCCAACAATAATAACACCGCACACAAGACTGATGGTTTTACCATGCGCCGCATTGCGATCGATCATCATGTCGCGTTGGTGACCAATGCGCAATTAGCGCAGGTGGTATTACAATGTTTAGTGGAAAACCATATGCACCCGGAAAACCCGAAATCGTTAAGGGAGTTTACTGAGAGAAAATGAAAAACACACTCTATCAAAAAGACATCGTTTCAATCAAAGATCTCACGCGCGATCAAATTTTAACGATCTTAAAATTAGCCGAAAAATTAAAAAAGAAACCGGCCAGCAATTTACTCAATAATAAAATCATTGCGCATTGTTTTTTTGAAGCCTCTACCCGCACCCGCTTATCGTTTGAAACAGCCACTATAAAATTAGGCGGCAAAGTGATTGGTTTTGCCGATCCAGAAAATATTTCCACTAAAAAAGGCGAAAGCTTGGCCGATACCATTCAGGTGATCAATAGCTATTCCGATTTAATCGTTATCCGCCACCCTAAAGACGGTGCCGCGCGCTTGGCAGCAGAAATTTCTGACAAACCGGTTATTAACGCTGGCGATGGCGCTAACCAACACCCTACGCAAGCGTTGCTTGATTTATTTACCATTCAAGAATGCCAAAAGAAATTAGCAGGTATTAACATCGCTTTAGTCGGCGATCTCAAATATGGTCGTACGGTACATTCATTAGTTGAAGCTTGCGCCTTATTTGATATCCGCTTTTTCTTGGTCGCGCCGGAATCTTTAACATTGCCACCGCAATTGTGGAATTTATTGAAAGCCAACAATATCAAATTTTCGTTCCACCAATCATTAGACGAAATCATCAGTAAAATCGATATTCTGTATATGACACGCCTGCAACGCGAAAGGCTGGATAAAACCGAACAACAAGCACAAAATTCGCAACATATTTTAGTGCCCGCATTGTTAACCAAAGCAAAAGCGAATTTAAAAATATTACATCCATTACCGCGTGTCGACGAAATTGATCCCACTATTGATAAATCGCCGTTTGCTTATTATTTTCAACAGGCGGCCAATGCGGTTTGGTTGCGACAAGCGTTGCTGACACTATTATTAAATAGGAGCCTTTCGTGAGCAAAACACTTTCTGTCTCGGCTATTAACAATGGCACGGTTATTGATCATATCCCTGCCGGGCAAGCATTACGCATCATTAAATTGCTCAAATTTTCTAATTATAAAAATTGCGTGACTATTGGCTTGAATTTAACCAGCAAAGGTCTGGGCTTTAAAGATCTGATTAAAATTGAAGATCGTTTTTTATCGGCGGAAGAAGCCAATGAAATAACTTTATTTGCACCGTTAGCCACGATTAACATTATTAAAAATTTTGAGGTGATTAAAAAAGTAACCACCGAATTACCCAAAACCATCAGCAACATCATTACCTGCCCGAATGAAAAATGTATTACGCATTCAGAACCGGTGGCCAGTTGTTTTAACGTCGAACAATTTGCCAAACATGTGATGTTGATCTGCAACTACTGTGAAAAACGCTTCGATAGGGATGTATACACAAACTTATGATCAATATACTCAACATTAATACTATTGATGGTACAAAAAAGAACTTGCAAATCGCGAGTGCGCAAGATCATACCATTCACGCTGAAAATCTTACTTTGTTGCCTGCGCTCACTGATCCGCATGTGCATTTTCGTATTCCGGGTATGGATTATAAAGAAGATTGGCGTACTGCGGCACGCGCTAGCATCGCGGGTGGCGTAACCACCGTTTTTGATATGCCCAACACCTTGCCGCCCACTACTACCGTTGCACTGTTGCAAGAAAAAAAGAAAATCATCGATGCGCAACTCAAAGAAGCGGGCATTCCTTTGCACTATCAACTTTTTTTTGGTGCTGACAAAGATCATCTGGCTGAACTATCAAAGATTAAACATGACGCCGTCGGCATAAAAATATTCATGGGCTGTAGCACCGGCAATCTGGTAGTCGATAGCGATGAAACACTGAGTGCGATTTTTGAAATCGCCGCCGCGCACGATATTTTGGTCGCGGTACATGCCGAAGACGAACATATTTTAAATGCGAATAAAGCTAAATATCAGGGCGAAAAAGATTATGCGGTGCATTCCAAAATTCGCGACACTCATGCGGCGGTGGCTGCCGTTGAAAAAGCAATTTCACTCACGCGCCGTTTTGGCACGCGTTTATATATTTTGCACATGAGCACCGCCGAAGAAGTCGCCTTAATACAACAAGCTAAACAACAAAATTTGCCAGTGTATGCTGAAACCACGCCGCACCATTTATTTTTAAACACCCATTCTTATGCCACATTAGCGGGTAAAGCGGTAATGAACCCGCCGCTGCGCAGTGAAAAAGATCAAACTGCGTTATTCGCGGCGATTCGCGACAATATCATCGACACTATCGGCTCTGATCATGCTCCACACACTTTAAGTGAAAAAGAAAAACCGTATGGTCAATGCCCTTCGGGTGTGCCAGGTATCGAAACACTGCTGCCGTTATTATTAAACGCGCACCAACAAGGGTTGTTGTCATTACAAAATATTGTGTCGTTGACTTCCACCCGCGCGCGCGAAATTTTTCGCTTACCCGCCAATAATGATTGGGTATTGGTTGATCTCAATAAAAAAATGCGCGTGGATGAAAAAAAATTAAAAACCAAATGTGCGTGGTCACCGTATGCAGGCATGGAGTTAACGGGTTGGCCGCGATATGTAGTTTTAGGTGATAAATTATTTGATTTAGAAAAATTGTAACGCTGGAACAACTATGCCATACATTTTAGTTTTATATTACAGCCGCTACGGCGCAACCGCAGAAATGGCAAACCACATCGCGCGTGGCGTTGGTGAAATTGATGGCTTGGAAGCACGCATTCGCACTGTGCCAACCGTCTCTACGGTATGTGAAGCAGTAGAAGATGATATCCCAGCACAAGGGCCGCCATATGCGACGTTAGATGATGTGCGCGAATGTGCAGGTTTGATTCTCGGTTCACCGACGCGCTTTGGTAACATGGCAGCGCCGTTAAAATATTTTATCGACGGCATGGGCACGCTGTGGTTATCGGGCAGCTTAGCGGGCAAACCTGCGGCAGTCTTTTCATCCAGTTCGAGTTTACACGGCGGCCAAGAAACAACATTACTCAGCATGATGCTGCCATTGTTGCATCATGGCGCTTTGATCGTGGGCTTGCCGTATACCGAAACGGAATTATTAACTACAGATTCGGGTGGCACACCGTATGGACCTACACATGTGGCCGGTGATGATAGTAAAAATCCGCTGACGGATGAAGAGAAGCGTTTGTGTAAGGCGTTAGGAAAGCGGGTTGGTGATATTGCAAAGCGACTACTAAAATAAACCCCTACAACCTCAGAACTGTTTTCACAAACGGGATCGTCAACTTGCGCTGCGCGCTTAACGAAACCTGATCTAATTTTTCTAATGCGGTAAATAAACTCGCGCCGTCGCGCGCAATGCGGTGCAGTAAAAACTCCCCGACTTCATCTGATAATTCCATGCCACGAATTTTCGCGCGCAATTGCAATGCGGCTAATTGATCGACATCATTTAACACATGTACTTGAAAAATCAAACCGCTGGCTAAACGTGATTTCAAATCAGGCAATAAAAAATTTAATTGCGACGGCACGTTATTGCCCGCCAACAACAAATGTGCGCCGCTCATTTTACTGCGATTATAAAAATTAAATAACGCTTCTTCCCATGTTGGTTTGCCCAGCACGGTTTGAATGTCATCGATGCAAATTAAATCGGCGTGTTCTAAACCTTCTAAAATGGTTGCGTCAGCATTGGTTAATTCAGCCAAGGGCAAATACATGGTACGCAAACCTTTTTGATCGGCCCGTTGACAACAAGCTTGCAACAGATGACTGCAGCCTGCACCGGCGTGCCCCCACAAATAAATATAAGGATCAACCGTTGTTTCGGCTTGCACAAACTCCGTTAACACAGCGAGTAACTGTGTATTATCACCCGGATAAAAATTAGCGAACAGCGCATCATCGCGCAAGCGAACGGGAAGTGTTAATTGCGTTGCCATTATCGATATAAACCACTATTCAAATAATCCTGCTTCAAATGACGCAGCAGCACCATGATCACCGCTGCCGCTGGTAATGCTAATAAGATCCCCACAAAACCAAATAAATGACCACCCGCCAAGATCGCAAAAATAACCGCGACCGGATGCAAGCCAATACGATCACCCACCAACCACGGCGTCAGCACCATGCTTTCTAACAAATGACCGACACCAAAAACGATCAGCACATACACAACATGAATACCATCGTGGAATTGCATAAATGCCGAAATGCTGGCAGCTAACACACCGACAATTAATCCTAAATACGGTACGACCGCTAAAATACCCGCGAGCACGCCCAACAACAGTGCTAAATCTAAACCCACGATCGCCAACCCTAACGAATAAACAATCGCCAAACCCACCATCACAAAAAATTGTCCGCGTAGAAATGCGCCTAGCACCTCATCACATTCGCTAAATAATTTTACTATCACAGGTTCAATGTGGCGCGGTAACAAACGGCGAATGCCATCGACTACGTTGTTCCAATCACGCAACAAATAAAAAGTCACCATCGGGATTAAAATTAAATTGGTTAAAAATTCGAGCAGCACCAAACCCGATCGCGACAGCGTAGTCCACACCACCGCAGCCACACTGCCCGCTTGGCGCCAGTGTTGTGCCAATTCGGCTTTGAGCGTAGGTATATCTAACGAAAAACTAATGCCAAAATGTTGTTGCAACCACGGCAACACAAATTGTTGCGCCCACAAAATAGTTTGCGGCAAGCGATCAATTAACAACGAAACTTGACGCCCCAACAACGGCACTAAAAATAAAAATAACAGCAGCACCACCGACATGATCAATATAAATACCAAACTGGCCGCCCAAGTGCGCGATAATTTGCAATGTCTTAAACTATTGACTAAAGGATCACCTAGATAAGCCAGCAACGCAGCAATTAAGAACGGTTGCCAAACAGGTGTGAGTAAATAAATTAAATAGAGTACGGCAGCAATAGCCAAAGCAGTGGCTATTTTTTGTGGGTTGGTCACGTTTGATTCTCAACTTTAGCGGGATAATTGGCAATCGCCCGTTGGCCCCATACCCAGGTATAATGCAACATGCTGGCAACGGTAGTGATCAACACCGCTAACATCAGACTGTGCAATAACCATGGCCACAACTGCACAACGCCTAAATCGCCTAACATCAGCGTGATTAATAATATTTGTAAAAAAGTATTTATCTTGCTGATCATGCTCGGTAAAAAATCAAGCCGCCCGATCACCAATCGATAGGCAATGCCACCGCAGACGATCCACACATCGCGCGCGATCACAATCGCCACTAACCAAAGAGGAATTTGCTTCACCCAACCCAGTGCAATAAAACTGGTCATCAATAATAATTTATCGGCCAGGGGATCGGCCGCAGCACCGAACCGGCTGGTCCAGTTATAAACCCGCGCCAGCAAACCATCGAAAGCATCGGTAAGCCCAGATAACAGAAACAGGGTAAACGCCAAGGTATAGTGCTCGCTCAGTATTGCCAACAATACAGGCACGACCAAGAGCAATCTGATGCTGGTTAATATGTTAGGTATATATCGCAGTTTCATGGGTGTGTAGTGTAGCAAATTTTTTTCAAAAAATGTAGGATAGATACCTTACATTTTATGGCAGAATTAATATGCTCAAGTCAGAACTCATTACCCGCATAGCCGATGAATTGACTCAGTTGCCAGTGCATGAAATCGTGCATCATAGCAATAAAATCGTGGCTGTACTTTGTGAGACGCTAGCCAAGGGTGGTCGCATCGAAATCCGCGGTTTTGGCAGCTTTAGCCTGCATTACCGCCCCCCTCATAAAGCACGTAACCCAAAGACCGGCAAACAGCTCATGACCCAAGCTAAACATCGCCCTCATTTTAAACCGGGCAAGGAATTGCGCGAAAGGGTCAAAAACTCCATCAATTCATAGCAAAGCTCTTGTGTTCCTTCTTTCTTGATCGCCGAAATCCTAAAAACGGGGCCTTTCCAACGCAAGCGCTTGATTACATCTTGGCAGCGTGATTTCACTTCATCGGCGGGCAATAAATCGATTTTATTCAACACCAGCCAGCGTGGTTTATTGGCTAAATCAGCACTGAACTTTTTTAACTCGGCAGCGATCGCTTTCACTGAAATTACTGGATCAACGTCATCAGTCGGGGCCATATCGACCAAATGCAATAACACCCCGGTGCGTTCTAAATGTTTGAGGAAGCGAATGCCTAAACCGGCGCCCTCTGCAGCCCCTTCGATAAGGCCTGGCACATCGGCGACCACAAAACTGCGATCGGTGTCCACGCGCACCACCCCCAAATGGGGATGTAACGTGGTAAAAGGATAATCCGCCACTTTAGGAGTAGCGGCTGATACAGCACGAATGAAGGTCGATTTACCGGCATTCGGCAAACCTAATAATCCCACATCGGCGAGCACTTTTAGTTCTAAACGCAGATTGCGGATCTCACCGGGCATTCCCTTGGTAGTTTGGCGCGGCGCGCGATTGGTGCTGCTCTTAAAACGCGTGTTACCCAAACCATGCACACCGCCTTGCGCGACTAATAATTTCATATGGGTGGTGGCCAAATCGCCAATCGCTTCGCCAGTATCTTTATCAAAAATGCTGGTCCCCACCGGCACGCGCAAAACCAAATCTTTGCCGGATTTACCGGTGCAATCTGCGCCCATGCCCCCTTCACCATTTTCGGCGCGGTGCGTGCGCTGAAAGCGAAATTCGACCAACGTATTAATATTATTATCGGCTTCTAAATAAATACTGCCACCATCACCGCCGTCGCCACCATTGGGCCCACCAAACGGTACAAATTTTTCGCGTCGAAAACTTAGGCAGCCATTGCCACCTTTGCCTGCTTCAACACGGATTGTTGCTTCATCGATAAATTTCATTTCTTGGTCCTAAAAAAAACCCCGCTAGTGCGGGGCTTTGTGTGGAATAATCCATCCATCAAGCTGCTTCTTTCATTGGTTCAATATTAACATAAGTACGCATCTTAGCGCCTTTATTCACAAACTTAACATGCCCATCTTTCAAGGCAAACAACGTATGATCACGACCCAACCCAACATTAATACCAGGATGGAATTTAGTGCCGCGTTGGCGAATAATGATATTGCCCGCTTTTGCCACTTGCCCACCAAATAATTTAACGCCAAGTCGCTTTGATTGTGAATCGCGACCGTTGCGGGTGCTGCCGCCTGCTTTTTTATGTGCCATTTTAAATCCTCACTTGTTTTTGTGTCATTGTGAAATCACCAAACATCCCCCCTTTGAAAAAGGGGGGCTAGGGGGGATTTGAAGAAGGCTGCACGATCTTTAAATCCCCTCGCCTCGCAATGACACCATCTAGATTTTAGTAATTTGAATTTCTGTAAAATACTGCCGATGCCCCATTTCTCTATGATAGTGCTTGCGACGGCGGTGCTTGACGATTCTAATCTTCTCGCCGCGGCCATGGCCAACGACTTCAGCACTCACTTTGCCCGCTAGGAACGGCGCTCCGATTTGCACCTGTTCGCCATTCGAGATCATTAAAGCTGGGAATTCAACCGACGCGCCCACTTCGGCGGTCATTAATTCGATCTTAACGCGCTGCCCTTCGGCAACTCTATATTGTTTACCACCTGCTGCTATTACCGCGTACATAAGCCAACTCCGCTAGAAATATGTCAAAAGAGGAGGAATTCTACGGCATCTGAAGATACTGTGCAAGAGTGTTTTGCAGGAAATTCCCCACTATCACTATTGACGCATAATCATATACATTATATGCTTGGATTTCTGTTAACCTTTTCCAAGGAGGAGTACCGATGGTAAAAAGAGCAAAAAGTAGTAAAGCAGCAAAAGCTAAACCAGTAAAACGCAGAAAAAAAGCTAAAGGCTTAGCGGCTGTTAAAAAAGCTGTGAAAAAAACCGTTAGAAAAGTAAAGCGCAAAGTAAAAGCAATTGCTGCGCCTAAAAAGAAAAGAAGAAAGAGCAAAAAGCGTGCGAAAGCGTAATTAGCTTTCTTTTTGCTTTAAGCGAGCGACAGTTTTATATCCTTCCCTCTGTCGCTCGCTTGTCATCCCCGCGCAGGCGGGGATCCATTTAATGGTTATTTTCGCCTAAGAGCAGCAAAATTAGCTGCATTTGCGCTCCCTATACGTGATTCATCTGCTGTTAAAACCTTAGGATTTTCTTTATATATTTTCTTAATATCCTCCAACAATTTAGAAACTTCATTACTAGTCATATACCCACTCATTAAATCAGGATATTTTGTATCAGCTAAAGTCAGGATAACTGCCTTATCCAAAGTTTGCATTAAACACCCTTCACCTTTATAGGATTTTAATATCTCTTGCAATCCTTTTATTTGTTTTTGCAATTTGTCTTTTTTAAAATCAAAAGTATAGTGGCTAGCAAGTTCCTTTTTAAAAGTACTTACCATAAGCGTAATTTGTTGCACTAGATAACTTGTTACGGCTTCAGGTGGGTTTCCGGGTTTTACTAGATCAGCTAACTTAGCACCACGCACTTTACTATCATCAGGTTTTGCATTTTTTTGATCAATAGGTTGTTGTACACTTCTTGGAGGGGGCAGCAATGTATGAGAGCTACTACTTAGCGTTTCACCACTTAATCTTTGATCACTCACTTGACTTGTTCTTTTTATCTCGTCCATTTCACCACTATGCGTATGTTGATCAGCAGGTTGTGCATCATCAAAAGTACGGGAATTTTGGGAATGAGGGCCACTGCTTGGATCATCAAAGTCTCTTTGTTGTTGAGGAATAGAATCAATATTTCTGCGCCTGGAAGATGCAGCAGCTTCAGCATCCCTATCTTGAGGGTCACTTTGTTGTCGTGAACTAAAACCTCGTGGGGATGGTTGTTGATATTGCCTACTCTGCTGTGCTCGCTGTTGTAGCAAGTGAGATCGTAATAACGCTTGAGGTTCTGCTTGTTCATCACCCGTCTCTGATGCTGTTGGTCTTTGTCTTGCAGGGCTTGAGCCAGGACTTGAATCAGGGCTTGGCTCACCTTGTTTTGTCGTTTGCACTTGAACCCGATGACCTGCGGCTGTTCGTGTCTGAGTAAGAACACTGCGTTCATCCCAGCCCAAAGCTCCAAGATCAGCATTAGTCAAAACAACATAGGACTTCGAAGCATGTAGACCTCCTTGCTGCCCTAATGCTGCATGAAAATCAGTTGCAGCTTGGCTACTAGTAAATTTTATTTTCTTGCCTAGTATCTTATGTTTACTATCCAGAGCATCTTTAACCTCACTAACCTCTGTTGATCTATCCTCACCCAACATTGCAATAACCTGTGTCTTGATAAATTCATCGTGACTTTGTGAGGGTCTCGCTGCCAACTGGGTAGCAGATGTAGATGTGGTCCGTGGAAGTGGAACAGTCGCTGGAGTAGGAGTAAACGATGCAAAAGGAGATGGTTTTCCGGGTCGTGTACTACTTCTAGAAAAAGTTGCGGGTTGTACTGCTTGCCTCGGTAATTGTGTTTGTGGGTGCCTGTACTGTTGTGATGGCTGTGTTGTTCGAGCAGGTTGCGCCGCAGCAGCACTTGAACTAGATTGCTGCTGGCTAGTGAATCTCGCTATTAATTGCTGAATTCGTGTGTTGGGTATTTGTACGTAATAGCATTTAGAACCACTATCCAAGTGACTTTCAAATATCTGCCCCCTTAATAAACCATTAAGGCTAAGAGCAAACTCACTAGCATTGTCCGAGTTGCTGAACCACACAAGCTTGTGATCAGCATCGCCGTCGTTAACTCCCAAGAATGTACCATCGTTCTTAACCAAATTATAATCTATAAATCCTTGTGCTATCTTTTTATCAGTTGGTAGTGTTACTACCGATGGAGATGAGACAGATCTAGCGCTTGAACTATTCGAAGAAAATGAGCTGGATGAAGCGTGAGCGGGAGGTCTTTGCTGTAATGCAATTCTAATATGAGTTTGCTCACCAAGATCCAAAGCCGCAATGCTAGCCTCACTCTCCCCAACAGTACTTTGAACATCTTCATCTTCGAGGTCAGAGTCTTCAGCGAGTAGACTGAGTCCACGAGCTGGCCTAGCGGTTGATCCACCTGTATGAGGTAGGGATGCAGCTGATCTTGATGTATCTGTTAAGCTATTATTTGAATTGCTTTGGTCATCATCTTCGCTTTCATCTCCATCTTGGCTACCCACATCATGAGCTGAAAGTGTATTTTGGAGCAAAAAATTTAATGTATTTGAATTATCGACATCTCTGCTAGCCCCCATTGAGTGTGTTAGCAAATTAAGGAACTGTAATAGAGGAATCTGCTGCTGACGCTGCGCATGCTGTGCTAGATAGGTTGCGCCAGGTGCGGCTTCTCTTAATGGAACAAATGAAATAGCACTTGAACTGCTTGATGATGAAGAACTACTGGTACTAGGAGCAGGAAGTGGTTCCTCTTGTGGTTCCATCCGCATTAATTGCTCGACTTCACCAGCAGACAAAGACACTCTGTAAGTAGCAGCCCGCCCAGTAATTTTAGCAGGAATTTCAGTGAATTTTGTTCCGTTAATCAGCCCGATAAACTCTTGGGCATCAGATTTTGCTTCAAAGAATATAAGTTTTCCTCCTCTGATCAGATTGGTATCATCCTTAATATCAAAAGGAGCACCATCTCCTATCAAAGCGTTAATTTTTTCTTTGATCTCTTCATCAGTTGCTGGTTCTTGCAACGCTATATGATGCATCTGACTGCCAGCCTTTGCTGAGCGACTACTTGTAGTACTCGAAGAAGCTGCTTGTAGAGGCTGTTGTGGCTGTGCTGCTGGTGGCTGCTGTGGTTGCGCCTTAATCTCCGCTGCAGCGGGTGCTGAAGTTAGACGCATTAATGTTGCAACTTGCTGCGCTGATAATTCTACGACGTGTTTTTTCTCACTCTCTTTTTTAACACTAACACTAGTGCCTGTAAGTTTTTGGTTACAATTTTTAGCAAACGCAGTTGCTCCCGTGTCTGATTTAAATACTACTTTCACCCCACCATTAGTGCCAGCTTCCTCTGCTGGGTGAAACCCCCGAGGAATCAAGCTTAACTGTCGTAATGCAGTAAGTACACTATTCTTTGAATTACCTGGTTGCATAACCCACACCTCTCTTTAAAAAGTGAATTTTAGTATCTCTTATTCATATTATAGCCGCTAAAGCTTAAGGAAACATTAAATGCAAGGGGGGAATTAAGATATTTTTTGGTGTTTGTGATCAGAAAAATCTACGTTTGCATTGATGGGAATCTCACCTTTACATTGACCACGCCAATGGTTCGCATCATGGAAGGTCTATCAAGGCTCGAATTTTATTAAAATTCTGTTAAAATATGTGGTAGATGGCGTAGAAGCCAACAATGAAACGGTGTTTATTGAAAAAGCAGAACAATATTTATCTGATGAATTAAGGAGCGAAACAATGACATTAGCACAATTATTTGAGAAAAAAGGTATGGAGAAAGGATCTGAAGCAAGCCTCATTGAAATTCAACAACAAACAGTATAAATAGCGCGAGCTAATACAGGAGTTCACCCCCATGTCGCGCAAAACCATTTATCGCCTTATTAGCATTCCCCTCTTTTTAATTGTTGCCATTTTTATCATTTGCAAAATACTTTGGGGGGCGAGTTATGTTATCGGTGATTACCCGGGCCCGGCGATTTTAAAAAATGTGACTGCGCAAAAAACCGGTAAGATAGATTGGTTATTGATTCATGGTGCGAGTGTAGATGCGCGCGTGTGGGATGCATTTATTAATTCGCATTGCGATGATTCACTCGTCGCTATTAGTTTAGGCGATCAACAATACGGTAGTGCGCAAGCACAGCCGGGGGTGATGGCAGGGCAACAGTTGACAAACTTTTTGCAAAACTTCGCGATCCAAAAAGGCATCATCACCCACTCCACCGGATCTTTGTGGTTAGCGCAGGCGTATCATCAATGCCCGCAGTGCTTGCAACATTTAAAAATTATTTTATTAGCGCCGAATGCTGGTGACAATGCGCTGGGGGTAAGCAGCGGCATCCGCAGCACGTTAAAATGGGGCAGCATTTTTGCGCCTGACCCTTATTTAAATGTTCCACTAACATTTGAGTTAACTCCGATTCAAGCCTGCGAAGGGGGCAATAGTTATTATTATGCGACTTGCCGTTCTTATTATATGTGTGGCACGCACATGTCTTTTACCAGCATTAATTATTATCGCAAATTAGTAAAATACATGAGTGATTTCACCCAACAAAAATATTTTATCGATTTTCTTAAAAACGATGCAAAAAATATTACTATTTATATTCCGGGTGACGATAAGATATTGCAATATCAAAATATCATACCCCTCGCACAACAAGATGGCATTCCCATTGTTACCATACCCAACATTTCACATGTTGGGTTATTAGTGCTGTCGCAAGATTGGTTTGCCGATGATAAGCAAGCGTGTGTGCGCTAACTATTTTAGATAGCGAGTTTGTTGAACGGGTAATGGCGCGGCTTCGCGCGCAGATTGTTTTACATAACTAACTACTTCGCCTGCTAAGCTACTGTAAAATAAATGTGGGATATTATCTTTATAAATTTGGCTTGCCAGCATATCATTTACAATGTCAAATTTGGATTTAATCGGCTTTTCAAAAAGTTCTAATAATCTGTTTATCATCGCTGACACTAGATCTAATTCAGTATGCTCTTGTGCACTCACTCCTGTGGTTAATGCTAGATCAATTTGACGTACATATTCTTGCAACTGACTTTCAAAGAATGCTTCTTTAACTAGTAACTGTCCATCTCCATTTACGGCAGGAGTAGCGTGCTTTTGTTCACCAGGACCACGCGCGCTTTGAGTAAAACGATGTGAACTATTAGAAGTGCCCTTTCCGGTATAAGCAGCACTGCTCACAGGACTCACAACAACTTGTTGATCCCAACCAAGTTGTTGAAGTTGTTTGATCTCTTCATTTGTTAAAGCTACATAAGGACCGCTTTTAGAGTTTCTGTGATCGTGCGTTAAAATTAGCCCACATTGATTCTTTAATGCGTCCACAAAATTATCTGCATCTTGGCGTTCTGTAAACTTTATTTTCTTCATGTCTAGTGGTTTCCGATGCTCATTTAGAGCATCTTTGACTTCAATAGACCCCTGCAAAGATTTACCTGTTGATTTTATTAAAGCGCATACGTTATTTTTTATCACTGTATCTGGATCCAGTTCAGCGGGTGGCGCAGATGGCGCTATACCCACCGCCTCATCGTATGATGGGGGAGGTTGATGACTGGGGCTGATGGGTGCAGACAAGCTCCTGGAAGGTTGCATTGTTCGAGTTGCTGGGCCGTAGGAACTAGTGTTATAAGGTATAATTACTTTAGCAGTCTGCAGTACCGGATTATAATCAATCGATTGCACAAACAGTGCATCAGTTTGGTTAAATAATTGTTCTTCAAAAGTGGTGGGCAGCGCTTCGCATTTGCCACCGATGGTTCTATCAGAACCGGCATTTAAAATACCCACATTATAACTTTTGTCTGCAGCATTTTTTGCGGCGGCAAACACATCAATGTTACCGACAGTTAATTCAACATTACCAAGATTTTGTCCGCTAACTGCAGAAGTGACAGCATTTAATACAAGGTTCTGCCCCCCATCTTTTTCATTCGGTAATGAACAAATTACTTTTTGCACATGGGTAAAATGAGTCTCAGCTAATGCTTCTTGCAAAGCAGACGCAAACATATTTCTTGCAGCATTTTGTTCGCCGGGTGTTAAAGCAGCGATATAAACTCCCACACCAATAGCAGGTAAAATAACTACTTGTACTCTTGCATCGTCTTGCGCTACTAATGCCTGCTTTAAAATATTTTTTAATGCTTTTTGATAAGTTTGCTGCTTAAGTGAACCATCTTGTTGTGTATAATCTTTGAAATCTTGCAGGCCTGGTTTACTAAAATTAGGCGCAGCAACGGTAGTCATGGTAAATCGAAAATTGATAACAACTTTACCCTGCGAATCTAATCGATAAGCAGTAATTGGTGAAGTGACGATACGATGTTTAGTTAAACGACGTTGTTGCTCTATGACCGGTGCTACCTGAGATGCCCATTTATTAAGCGCTTCATGCGTATGTAAAGTGTTTGCTACATCTTGCGGAGTTAAAATTTGGGAATCGTAATTAACTCGCACATTTTGTTGATTATTAGTTGTTTCTTTTGGGTAACTTGCGGAATACATATGCTGCTGTTTAATAGCATCGTATAAAGCCGCCCGTCTTTGGAAACCACCATTGGCATTGATATCGCTAATACTAAATCCTTTAATATTTTGGAGAAAATCTGGCAGTTGCATTTTCCCTTTTGTAAATGGGTAAACAGACAACTGTGCTTGTACAGGTTTTGTTGGCGAAGAATGAGTTGCATGTTTTTCTTCTGTCGCAGCTTGTAGTGCTTTTACATCGTCAGGTGTTAACCAAATTGCCCGACAAGCATAGTTAATTAAAATTTCTTTATGTACCCATTTTTTAGTAGGTTGTCCTGATTTATCCGTTTTAGTTTTGCTTACTATACCCAACGTTTCAAGATAAGCGCTGCAACTTTTTGCTGCATTAAGATTTCTAATATGAAAAGTCACGTGAGTATTCCCATCAGTAGTTTTATAAACTTGCAATGGGAGCTTAAATAATTGTTGCCATTGTGCTTCGAGCGCACTATCTCTTATTCCTGTAAATTTAGGTAATCTTTTGGATGATAGCATGGGTGATGCGAAAGCGGATGCAGAAGCAGTGCTTTGTCTTGTGCCTTGGCTTGTAGCAGGTTGCGGTGGTTGATAATTTGCTAAACCTTGGCAATACACCAGCACTTCGCGCATTTCTGGTGGAGATAAAACCACAGCCCAACATTGAAGTTTGGTATCCCCTTGCTGCCCTATTAATTGTGGAACCGGAGCTCGTAATACACCCTCGTTTTGAAGTTTTTGACAAAAATCATCTGCTGCTTTTTTGTTATTAGGGTCAAAAGTAATGAGATAAACGCTAGGGGATTCCTCACCAGGCTTGGACTGAATGTTTGAATTATCATAAACACAGGGAACTTCCGCACCCCTGGTGATAAAACTTTTAATGCTGGCTTCTGCATTTTTGTTTCTATTACCAAACATAACAGACCCTCCCCGGATCAGAGTTTATTAGATTCTATAATTATAGCCATAAAACCTTAAGGAATTATTAAACTCCTTAAAAAATTCCTATGTTTTTTTGTATTATGATAAAATATACGCATGACCAATAATGACCTCCTCCCCCTTGCCGCCCGTATGCGCCCTACTCGCCTGGAGCAATTCGTCGGCCAAACGCACCTATTAGCTGATGGCAAACCGCTGCGCAATGCGATTTTGCAGGGGCGTTTACATTCTATGATTTTATGGGGGCCTCCGGGTAGTGGTAAAACTACCTTGGCGCGCTTAATCGCACAATATTCTAACGCGCGGGTCGAAAGCCTTTCCGCTGTGTTGGCGGGTGTTAAAGATATTCGCGCGGCGATCGAACGTGCGCAAACAGCACGCGCTGATGATAAACAAGCGACGATTTTATTTGTCGATGAAGTGCATCGTTTTAATAAAGCACAGCAAGATGTTTTATTGCCACACGTAGAAGAAGGTGTGATTACTTTAATTGGCGCTACTACTGAGAATCCATCATTTGAATTAAATAATGCGTTGCTATCGCGAACTCGTGTGTATGTATTGCAACGCTTGCAAGAAGAAGAAATTTTGTTAGCGCTTGATCGCGCTTTGCACGATAAAGAAAATGGTTTAGGTAATCGTCCGTTAGAATTTGCGCTGGAATTACGTAAACAGTTAGTTGTAGCAGCCGATGGTGATGTGCGCCAAGCGTTAAATTTGCTGGAAATTGCAGCAGATTTAGCAGTGCCTGATAGCAATAGCAAGCAAGAACATATCACCGCTGAAGTTTTATCTGAAGTATTAACCAACGGCGTGCGGCGTTTTGATAAAGGCGGCGAAATGTTCTATGACCAGATCTCCGCGTTACATAAATCGGTGCGCGGTTCGTCACCTGATGCGGCGCTTTATTGGTTAGCACGTATGTTGGATGGTGGATGCGATCCGCGTTATCTTGCGCGGCGGGTTATTCGCATGGCGAGTGAAGATATTGGTAATGCTGATCCACGTGCTTTAGAAATTGCGTTGAATGCTTGGCAAGTGCAAGAATTATTAGGCAGCCCTGAAGGTGAATTGACGTTAGCGCAGGCGGTAATTTATATGGCATGTGCACCGAAGAGCAATGCCGTTTACACCGCTTTGAGCGCGGTGATGAAAGATGTCAAAAGCAGCGGTTCGTTAGAAGTTCCCTTGCATTTGCGCAATGCACCCACCAAGTTGATGAAGGCGTTGGATTATGGCAAAGCTTATCGTTATGCTCACGACGAACCGGGGGCTTATGCGGCGGGCGAGCATTATTTCCCCGAAGCCATGGGTGAACGTAAGTATTACCACCCCGTCGACCGTGGTTTGGAGATCAAAATCGCCGAAAAGTTGGCAAAATTGGCGGAGTTGGATAAAAAAGCACAAGGATAATTACGGTTCTGTGTTGATTTAAACTCGCACGACGAGTATTATCGCACGTTCTGTGGTCAACATCGGGGTATAGCGCAGCCTGGTAGCGCACCTGCTTTGGGAGCAGGGTGTCGAGAGTTCAAATCCCTCTACCCCGACCATTTTTTGAGAAGCGCCCGTAGCTCATTTGGATAGAGCATCGGCCTTCTAAGCCGAGGGTAACAGGTTCGAATCCTGTCGGGCGCGCCAATTTTTTTTGAATTTTTGTCATTTTACTATGGTGGACGTAGCTCAGTTGGTAGAGCCCCGGATTGTGATTCCGGCCGTCGTGGGTTCGAGCCCCATCGTTCACCCCATCACCTTCGGGCCGTTAGCTCAGTTGGTAGAGCAGCTGACTCTTAATCAGCGGGTCGCTGGTTCGATCCCAGCACGGCCCACCACTAAAACCCCTTATATTTCAATAGCTTATCGCATGTGATCAATTTTTAGAATCTCTCGGATTTTGGGCGTCTGTGTAGTTTTGGTGTAATTGTGCGTGGAAAAATACAAAAAATTAACCTATTTATTACACCGCCTACTTCAGACCAAACGCACTCGCCACACTTCCCACTTCAGCTAGAACAGCGCTCGGATTATCAATCGCTTGTTGAATCCCCCCTAGTATGGCTTCACTGGCTTTTTCCTTACCTGCTTCAACAGCCGCTTCTCCAACAGGCTTTACGGCCGACATGACAAATGACAAACGTCGTGGCGGTGCTTTTTGTACAACGATGGTCTCTACGCTAAACACATAGCTGCCTGCAGGTAAGGTATCGCTTTGCAACTTAAACCCTTGTTTGTTGGCTTCACGTTGCGCTACTTCATCATCGTCAATTTGACGAAAACCATATTTTATATAACGACATAGCCCCTTACTCTTATCATCATCTTGGATGTAAAAAAAGTGATGTTTACTGCGGATACCGCTGCGGCGGAAAACACCATCTTCATTCCATGCACCTGGTTTTTTTGTAGTTTTTCCAGCTTTGGGAGTAGGCATTGCTTCTTTTTCCAGATCTTTGCTTTGTTCGAGCCCGACTTGATGGAGATAATTCACCATCTTTAAGGTAAAACTTTCTTTTACCTCTGGCACTTGGTTAGTAGATTTTGCATCTGCAGCTTTAGGTTTTTGTTGAATACCTGCAGAAATTCGAGCTACAGCACAGGTTGCTAAAGTTGATATCCCTTTATCCGTCAGTTCCTTTATGTGTAGCTCATAACGGTGGATAGTTTCTTGTGTGACAACTTCAACCACTTCTTCTTTATCAGCTAATGAAACAGGGGCAACTGTCAATGCCTGCTCGCGCCCCTCAGCAGCGCATTTTTCTTTATGACAATCTATCATCGCATTTATGAACGACGCCACTCCATTAGCACCAGGCAGCGGAATTAAACCTAGCGCGCCTATCAGTTTTTGAAAGACCTTTTCTTTAAAACTTACCTCTAATTTTGGATCAATTAAACCCGTTGCGGCTATCGTACACACTAAAAAGAACCCATATAACTTGGTGTACATCACACGATAGAATTTTTCTAATTTTGGATCTTGCAAAAGTTTTTGACGCTGCGCTAAAATTTGCTGGTTTTTATCACATATCTGCGATAACTCGTCCTGCCGCTGTTGAAGTTTTATTATTTCTTCAGCATTGTGTGTATCCGTTGCTTTAAGCGCCGCCAACTCTTCTTGGGCCTTTGCCAAACTTTTTTCTAATTCTTTTTGCTTTTCTTGTAAATCTTCATATTGTTTAGCATAAGTTTTTTCATTTTTAGCTTCTTGCTGATCGAAATTTTCCACCCATGCAGTAAACTGGGCCGCTAATTGGTCAAATTTCTTTAATTGCTCTTTATGATCAGCTAACGTTATGCACGTTTCTTCAATCATTTTTTCCATTCTATGAGCATTTTCTTTTAAAGATTTAATAAGTTCATCATGTCGGCTAATTGCGACATCGTGTGCATCGACACGGTTTTGAAGTTTTTGTAAAGATATTTCGATTTGATGCAAGCGTGAAGTGACTTCAGTTTTTATTTCAGCGACTTCTTCTTTGACTTTTGCTACTTCCTTCTTTACCTCGTAAATTTCGGATTCCAATTTGGTTTCATTTGATGGTAATGCTACAGGAGATGGCTTTTGTGCTTGGGGTAGTGGTAATGGAGTTTCCTTGTCAGTCGTTGGTATAGGTAAAGCAAATTGTTGAGCTTGGGCAGCAAATGCAACTCGCAAATTCTGTAAAAGTTGTTTCTGATTAATATTTGCTGGCGCAGATACAGAAAGAGGTCCGCGATAATTGACGCTATATAACAAAAGTTTAGTGCCAGTCAATATTACAGTATTTCCTTCCCGTGCAGCACGCCTGACAACAAATTGTAACCATAAATCGCGACGTGGGGATGTTTTACCATTATTGGCCGTGTCATTAAAATACATTTCAAAGAGTTGGGCCCAGGGAGTTGCCTGTAACAAATCATTATCAGTTTGATCGCTGAGTAAGTACTTCAATATTGAATAGCTTATTTCGTAAGTACATTCGAATAATTCTTTACTTGACCAAGGCATTTTATTTAAAATATCAATCACTCCATTGTTACTTTTTGCTGCTGCGACTAACTCCCTCAGCAGTAGGCAGCGTTCTGTTGCGCTGAACTGGCCTGCCTGTTTGGCGTATGATGCCAGTGCCGCCCATAATCCTCGTAATGCTTGTTCCTGAACTTTGGTATTTTCATCCTTTGCAGATGCTAATAACCGACTCAGCAGTTGGCTGCGTTCCATTGCGCTGAACTGTCCTGCCCGATAAGCGCATGATAACAGTGCACTGAATGCTTTTTTCTGCACTTGCCAATTTTTATGCTTTTCTAATACTAATAATTTACTCAGCAGTTGGCTGCGTTCTGTTGCACTGAACTGCCCTGCTTGCCAGACGCATAATTCCAGTGCCCCGAATGCTCCTTTCAGCACTTCCACATTTTCATCCTTTGCAAATGCCAATAACCCGCTCAACAGTTGGTTGCGTTCCGTTGCACTGAACTGTGCTGCCCGATCGGCGCATGATTCCAGTGCCTTGAATGCTCCTTCTCGCACTTCCTCATATTTGTTCTTTGCGAATACCAATAA